>JAEEGK010008472.1_pt1 | contig 24260 bp, 23 predicted proteins | sample 8958771 | NCBI WGS metagenome assembly JAEEGK01 (sample SAMN16246547, study PRJNA631951) | gut metagenome | biome: gut microbiome; feature: rumen; material: SC-attached | host: Bos | place: Iran: Karaj | collected 2018-10
TTATATTTATCAACATATTGATTAATCTTACTCCACATAGAGCACCAAGCCCTTCAGGTATTCACCCTCAGGATGATAGATATTGATGGGATGATCGGCAGGCTGATGAAGTTGATGCAGGATGCGCACCTTACGCTTAGCAAGGGCAGCTGCTGTGAATACCGCATTGCGGAAATGGTCTTTCGTGACCACCTGCGAGCAAGAGAACGTGAAGAGGATACCACCCTTCTCAATCTTCTCGAAAGCCTTCTGATTCAGGCGTGTGTAGCCTTTCAGCGCATTGTGTAAAGCACCACGGTGCTTGGCAAAAGCTGGTGGGTCGAGGATGATGAGATCATAGGACGTTGAATATTGACCATTGACCATTGAACATTGACCATTATGATTACCGATGCCTTCAAGGGATTTAAAGGCGTCCTCGCAGAAAGCCGCATGGCGAGGGTCAGTGGGGAAGTTCAACTCTACGTTCTGCTTCGTCAGTTCAATGGCTTTAGCCGAGCTATCCACGCTATGCACGAGCTCAGCACCACCACGCATGGCATAGAACGAGAAGCCACCCGTATAGCAGAACATATTCAGCACACGCTTGCCCTTCGAGAACTTCTCAAGCAACGAACGATTCTCGCGCTGGTCAACAAAGAAGCCCGTCTTCTGGCCTTTCAACCAGTCAACACGGAACTTCAAGCCGTTCTCCAAAGCGATATTATCGTCACTACCGCCATACAAGAATCCATTCTTCAACACCTCGTCGGTGTCGAAGTGTGGCGTTGCAATCATATCATCGGCAGTCATAAACGGCAGCGTGGTCTCACTCTTATAATAAATATGTGAAATCCTCGATTCCATCACATCAACCAACGCACGAGCTATCTCCTTGCGACACAGGTGCATACCGATGGAATGGGCTTGCATGACGGCCGTCTGACCATAGACATCGATGATTAAGCCCGGCAGGTTGTCACCTTCACCATGTACCAAACGATAGGTGTTGTTATCGGGATTGTCGGCAATACCGATGGCCTGACGCATTTTCAAAGCCGACGAGAGACGAGAATGCCAGAATTCATCGTCAATCTGCACGTCAGAGAACGACAGCACACGGACGGCAATAGAACCTTCCTGGTAGTGACCCACAGCGATGAAATCGCCTGAATTAGCCAACACACGCACCACGTCACCCTCATTAACACCTTTGTCGATGGTGAGAATGGCACCTGAGAACACCCACGGATGGAACCTGCGGAGACTCTCTTCCTTACCCCGTTTAAGCCGAATTTCTTTGTACATCGTCTATCACTTTTATCAGTTCGTAATCGCCTGTTTGCTCCAATCGCATCAGCTCTTCATAAAGCATGATACACGACCATGCATCTGTTGCAGCATACAGTTTCTGCTTATCCTGCAAGATGTCAGCCTCCCAATTGGTCAGCTGCTCACGCTTCGAAATCTTCTGTGCAAAGAAGTTGGCATATAGTTTTTGAAGGCTCAAGTCCTCAACACCAACCTCACGCATATGGTCTTGTAAATCAATGAAATATCCTGCTTTAAAATCACCCAGTTTATGCAACGACATCAAATCGTCACGCAGCGAAAGTCCGATTTTCGGCACCTTGATATCCTCCAGCAGTCGTTTTATCGATGGCGACAACCCCAGTTGATTGAGTCGGAAGAGGAAGCAGACATCGTAGGACGACACCTGAAGGAGTGCCACCTGGTGTGTCTGCCCCTTCTTAAACGAAGGTCGTGTCTCGGTATCAATGCCCAAAATAGGCTGCGACAACAGATAACGCACGGCTTTTTCGGCATCATGCTCGGTCAAGACCACCACTATACGGCCCTGAAAAAGCACACGTGGAAGTGCTCCGATACGCGTCTTATCGTATTTACTATAAATCGTTTTCTTCATTTGGGGTGCAAAGGTACGAAAAAAGGTACAAAAAATACAAAAAAACCACCAATTTATGATGAAATCTAAGAAATTCTTCGTAATTTTGCAGTCCATTATTTATAAATAAGGTTATGGCGAAGAAGAAAACGAGCAAGACATCCAAGGAAAAGACAGCCTCATCGCTGAGTGAGGCATTGGATTTGAAGAATATATTTCACAGCGAGCGCACAAACTTCATTCTCGGTGCTGCGCTGTTTATCATAGCAGGTTTCATAGTATGGGCTTTCGTGTCGTTCCTTGCGACGGGAGCTGCCGATATGAGCATCATCGAAACACCGCGCGAGGGTGAGATACTGAATCAGAACCATGAGTTCCAGAATGCCTGCGGCAGTTTAGGCGCATGGACATCCTATTTCTTCATCAAACGCTGCTTCGGACTCGCAGCCTTCCTGATTCCTGTGTACATCTTCTTGATATCACTACGATTGGTACGTGCCTATAAGGTAAAGTTGCTGAAGTGGTTTATGTGCTTGGCAATCATTATGATATGGTGTTCGGTCACCTTTGCCAAGTTCCTCGAGCCACTCTTTGACAGTGCCTGCTACAACCCCGGTGGCGACCATGGATTAGCCATCAGTCAGCAAATAGAGGGTTTTGTGGGCACACCAGGTCTCGTGGCTATCTTAGCGTTGGTAGCCATCAGCTTTATGGCCTATCTCAGTATGGAGACCATTACCTTCATTCGCAAGATTTTCAACCCATTGCGCTATCTGAAGAAGATTCCGATGGAGGTACATATTGGCAAAGGCGATTCCAACGATGATCCCGTAGAGGAAGAAGAACCTCAGCAGGTATTCGACAATCCATATAGGGAAGAGATTGAATTCCCCATAGACAATATCCCTGCTAACCCCATCAGTCCAAACCAACCACAAGGTCCTATCATCAAAGAGAAAGAAAACGATAATGGCGACGACAATAACGAAGTAGAGTTGACCGTTGAAACTGGCGAAAAGGAAGAAAAGGCCGATGGCAAGAGTATGGTTGCCGACTATGGCGACATTTCAACACCCTACGACCCCAAGCGTGACTTGGAAAACTACAAATACCCCACCCTCGACCTCCTGCAGAAGTACGAGAGCGACGGCAAGCCCTACATCGATATGGAGGAGCAGACGCGCAACAAGAACCGCATTGTAGAGGTGTTGCGTAGCTTTGGCGTGGAAATCAGCAGCATTAAGGCTACCGTAGGTCCTACCATTACGCTTTACGAGATTACTCCTGCCTCTGGTGTGCGTATCTCGAAAATCAAGAATCTGGAAGACGATATCGCACTGAGTCTGGCCGCCCTCGGCATCCGTATCATCGCACCCATTCCCGGTAAGGGTACAGTGGGTATCGAGGTTCCTAACGCCAAGCCTGCCACCGTCTCGATGGAGTCCATCCTCAATTCGAAGAAATTCCAGGAGTCAACGATGGAACTGCCTTGTGCTGTTGGTAAGACTATTACCAATGAAGTCTTTATGTTCGACTTGGCAAAGGCCCCCCACTTGTTGGTTGCTGGTGCTACTGGTCAGGGTAAGTCAGTAGGACTGAACGCCATCATCACTTCCTTATTATATAAGAAGCACCCGGCGGAGATGAAGATTGTGCTCGTTGACCCGAAAAAGGTGGAGTTCAGCGTCTATAGCAGCATTGAGAACCACTTCTTAGCCAAGATTCCCGATGATGATGCCGAACCCATCATCACCGATGTCACCAAGGTCATCCACACGCTGAACTCGCTGTGTAAGGAGATGGATACCCGCTACGACCTGCTAAAGATGGCACAGGCACGTAACATCAAGGAGTATAACAAGAAGTTCATTGACCGCCAGCTGAATCCGCAAAATGGTCATAAGTACATGCCGTATATCGTTGTGGTTATCGATGAGTTCGGCGACCTGATTATGACGGCAGGCAAGGAGGTTGAGCTGCCTATAGCCCGTATTGCCCAGCTGGCTCGTGCCGTGGGTATCCACATGATTATCGCTACCCAGCGTCCTACCACAAACATCATCACAGGTACTATCAAGGCTAACTTCCCAAGTCGTATTGCCTTCCGCGTGGGTGCTATGATTGACTCGCGCACCATCCTTGACCGCCCAGGTGCTCAACAGTTGATAGGCCGAGGCGATATGCTTTACTTGAATGGTGGTGAACCAGTCCGTGTTCAGTGTGCCTTCGTTGACACACCTGAGGTGGAACGCATCAATCAGTTTATTGCTGACCAGCAAGGTTACCTCAGTGCCTTCGAACTGCCTATGCCAGACCTTGGCGAAGATGAAGGCGGTGAGAGTCGCGACGTGGATATGCAGCATCTGGATCCGATGTTCGAAGATGCCGCCCGTCTCATAGTTCGTGAACAGAGCGGTTCAACATCACTCATTCAGCGTAAATTTGCCATCGGTTACAACCGTGCAGGTCGCTTGATGGACCAATTGGAAAAAGCAGGCATCGTGGGTGCAGCGCACGGTTCAAAGCCTCGCGAAGTATTAATCATGGACGAAAACAGTCTCGAAAACTTATTAGCACAATGGAGATAAAGAAGTACATTATTGGCGCCATGTGTCTGATTGGCGCACTCAGCATCAATGCCCAGACCGCCAAGGAGGTGCTGGATAAGACGGCAGCCACAGTATCAAACAAAGCTGGTGCACAGGCAAACTTCACCATCAGTGGACAAAGCATGAATGCCAGCGGCACGATAGCCATCAAGGGTAAGAAGTTTCATGCCACTACCGCCCAAGCTACCATCTGGTTTGACGGTAAGACGCAGTGGACCTATATGAAGAACAACGACGAGGTGAACATATCGAATCCTACGGAGTCGCAATTAGCAGCCATCAACCCCTACAACTTCATCTATATGTACAAGAACGGCTACAACTATACGATGGAGAAGAAGGGAGGCAATTTCGTGGTACATCTGACGGCATCGGGCAAGAAAATTCAGGAAATGTATCTGACCATCGGTCAGAAGTCGTACACGCCTTCGCAGGTACGCTATAAGACTGCCAAGGGCTGGACAACCATTGATATCCGTAACTTCAAGGCGGTCAATCTGGGTGATGGCATGTTCCGTTTCAACTCTAAAGACTTCCCCAAAGCCGAGGTTATCGACCTACGCTGAACACTAAACTTTACAAATGAACAAATTACAACTGTTCTTCCTGCTACGCAAGAACACAAAACTGAGCGAAAAACGCCACCCGATGTTCGAAGCCAACCAATACGGTAAGTTGTTCGGATATATCGGTGTTGCAATTGTTGCCGTGGAATTCATAGGCATCGGAACACTCCTGGGGTGGATAGCCGCAAAGGAAGACACACCCGAAGTGCTATTCTTTGCCCTACCCTTCCTAATGATTGTCGATTTCTTCATGCGATTCATGATGCAGCAAACACCGCTGATGTTGGTCAAACCCTACCTGCTGACTCCCATCAGCAAGTATTCGGCCATAGAATGCTTCCTGACATCACAGATTCTAGACCTGGGAAACCTGTTCTGGATGACCATCTTCCTGCCTTACGTATTCATCGTATGGTGTGGAGGCGCGACCACGTGGGTAGCCTTAGGCATGCTGGTGTTGCTGCATCTGATGGTGGTCGTCAATAGCCAGTGGTATCTGCTGGTGCGCACACTCATCAATCAGAGTATGTGGTGGTGGGCTCTGCCTGCCGTCTTCTATGGCTCGCTGATACTGCCGCTCCTTCTGTTGCCGGATCATATCATAGACAAAATCGGTGACTTCTTTGAAGACCATATTGCCGAATACATGTTCTCGTGGTGGACATTCTTGTTGTTCCTCCTGCTCTTCGTCATCCTGTTTGCCATCAACCGCAGTTTGCAGATGCGCTTCATCTATAATGAAATCTCGAAAAAAGAGAAGACCAAACTGAAGCATGTCTCAGAATTCCAAGCCTTGAACCGCTTCGGACAGATTGGCGAATACCTGAAGCTGGAGATTAAGAGCACCATGCGCAACAAGGCTATCCGCACCCGATTCATTCAAGGTGTGTGCATCATCCTGTTCTTCTCGCTGATGATAGCCTTTGGCAGCGTCTATAATTCCACATTCGAACGCAACTTCTGGTGTCTCTATGCCTTCATCTTCTTCGGCACAGTCAACCTCATCAAAGTGATGTGTCCCGAGGGCAACTTCATCGATATGCTGATGGTACACGAAGAGAACATTCTGACGCTGCTACGCGCCAAGTACTACTTCTATTGCGCCATTCTGATACTGCCCCTGCTGTTCTGTCTCATTCCCATCTTCGCTGGCAAGTTCTCTATTCTGATGGTGTTGGCCTACCTGCTGACGGCTACAGGCCCTGTCTATTGCATGCTGTTCCAGATGGCCGTCTATAACAAGACTACCCTGCCCCTGAACGATAAGATTACAGGCAAGAACCAGATGGAAAACAAGTGGCAGGCCATTGTGTCGATGATTGGTTTCTTTGTGCCTGTCATTCTTGTCATGCTCCTTCAGGCCATCTTTAGCGACGAGATTGCCTATCTGGTGCTGATTGTCATTGGTTTGGGCTTCACTGTGACCGAGCCCTACTGGATGCGTAACATCTATCGTCGCATGATGCAGCGCCGCTACCAGAACCTTGAAGGCTTCCATACAACGAGATGAAAACGGTATTATTACAGGTTGGAAAGACTGTCAATAAGCACTTTATGGCGGGTATTAACGACTATGCAGAGCGTATCAGTCATTATATGCCTTTTGATATCGTGACGATTCCTGAACTGAAGAATACCAAGAGTCTCAGCGAAGAACAGCAGAAGCAGGCTGAAGGCGAACTGATACTGAAACAATTACAACCTTCTGATAATGTTGTATTACTGGATGAACACGGACGCCAATATCGGAGCATCGAGTTTGCACGTTGGCTGGAACAAAAGCAGCAAAACGCACGTCGCCTTGTCTTCATCATCGGAGGCCCTTACGGTTTCTCTCCTGATGTCTATGCCCGTGCCAACGAACAACTGTCACTATCGCTGATGACCTTTTCCCACCAAATGATACGCCTGACCTTTACAGAGCAGATTTATCGCGCCTGTACGATTATTAAAGGCGAACCATACCATCATGAATAGAGGTAAGAGGTGAGAGATGAGAGCTTAGAGAAAGAGGGAACCTATCTGGTAGAATGCGGCACTGACTATCCATGCCAATACTGTTGTGTAGATAGCGGCAAAGCCTGCCCACCGCCACGAACCACTCTCGTTCTTAATGGCTACTACAGTCGCGATGCAAGGGAAGTAAATCAGTACAAAGAGTAAGAACGAATAGGCCGCGAGTGGTGAGAAGTCAAAAGCCATATCGCCATAGAGTACACCGATGGTAGAAGCCACTATCTCCTTGGCACCCACACCAGCTATCAGGCTAACATCCATGCGCCAGTCAAAGCCCTGAGGTATGAATAGTGGTTCAACGGCCTTACCTAGAAGTCCGATAAAGCTCGACTCCAACGAGTCGGCAACACCTGATGGTGAGAAATATCCCAATGCCCAGACAATGATTGATGCCACAAGGATAACACCACCCATCTTCTTCAAGTATTGCTTGCCTTTCTCCCAGGTATGACGGAAGATAGCCTTGGCTGTTGGGAAACGGTATGGCGGCAGTTCCATCACGAATGGCGTATCTTCGCCCTTGATGACCCATGTGCTCAGAATACGGGCAATAATCACGGAAAGAATGATTCCAATGACATAGAGCGACACCATGACCAGGCTCTGATAGCGCACGCTGAAGAAGGCACCAGTTATCATGATATAAATAGGTAAGCGCGCAGAACACGACATCATAGGCAATACCAGCATCGTAATCAGTCGCGAACGGCGGCTTTCTACCGTTCTGGTAGCCATCACGGCAGGCACATTACAGCCAAAACCCATAATCAACGGAATAAACGACTTGCCGTGCAGACCCATGCCGTGCATCAGCTTATCCATGATGAATGCTGCTCGCGCCATATAGCCTGAGTCCTCCATCAGCGATATAAACGTATAAAGAATCAGGATTTGTGGCAGGAACACGATGACAGCACCGACACCACCGATGATACCATCTACCAGCATAGCTTTTAAGGGACCATCGCTCATGGCATCGCCTATCCACTCGCCCAACCATGCCACACCAGCATCTATCCAATCCATCGGATATTGGCCGAGGGTAAACGTTACCTCGAACATCAGGAACAGCATGGCAAAGAAGAAGGGGAATCCCAGCCAGCGGTTGGTGACCAGTGCATCCAGCTTGTGCGTGACGTGATACGTGTTCTCCTGCTGTCCTACCTTATAGCCAGCCTCTTGCAGCGCACCACGAATAAAGCCGTATTTGGCATCCATGATAGCCGTCTCTGAGTCATCACCTGTTTCCTCCTTGACACGCTTGACGGCAGTATCGCGGGCAGACAGAATCCGCTCACAATCAGGCAGTGCTGCTATGACTTCCTCAGCCTTCTTATCTTTCTCCAACAGTTTCAGGGCCAACCATCGCGTGCTATAGCGCAGTCGCAACAAGTCGTTGCCTTTCAAGAACTTCTGAATATTGGCAATACCGTCTTCTATCTCGTGTCCGTGATTGATGTGGATGTGACGGTAATAGTTGTCGTGCCCCTCCATGCTCTCAAAGATATGAATCACTTCACGCAATAGCTGTTCCAGTCCCCTACCCGTCTTAAACGATGTGGGCACCATCGGCATACCCATCAGTCCACTCAGTGTCTCGATAGACAAGCTATCGCCTCGACGTTCGGTTTCATCAAACATATTCAGCGCACACACCACCCTGAGGTGCATGTCCATCAGCTGTGTCGTCAGATACAGGTTACGTTCAATGTTCGACGAGTCAATCACGTTGATAATGACATCGGGCGTTTCTTCCACCAACTGCTTTCTCACGTATAGTTCTTCAGGCGAATAGGCTGTCAGCGAATACGTGCCGGGCAGGTCGATGAGTTTCAGATGATAGCCCTCAAAGTCGGCATAACCCTCTTTGGCATCTACAGTGACACCGCTATAATTTCCCACGCGTTCGTGAGCGCCCGAAGCAAAGTTGAACAGCGACGTCTTGCCACAGTTGGGATTGCCCACCAGCGCCACATTGATGGTACGACGGGCAGAATGCTTGGCATAATGAGCCGTGCTGGCCACGTTTTGCGGTTCACTGATACCTGCAGCCTCACGCTCATCTTGCGTTACCTCAATCTTTTCAGCCTCCTGACGACGCAGACTTACCTCATAGCCCATGACCTTATATTTCACGGGATCCTGCAAAGGAGCACACTGCAACACGTCAACGCGCTGCCCTTTGATGAAGCCCATTTCCACAATTCGCTTGCGGAAACCTCCGTGTCCCTTTACCTTGACGATATAGGCTTCGTCGCCTGTCTTTAAGTCTGAAAGTGTCATACCTTTGCTACAATTTGCCCACAAAGGTACAAAAAAGAATCTACATCAGAAAATATTCAGACTAAAATACCTAAAAATAATGACGTTAGTCGTCTTTCGCCGCTTCCTTCAACGGTTTGACGAACTTCATTTCATGGAGAATGCGCTTCTGGCGTTTCTTCATGTATTTGCTGGGGTTAGCTGAATTATACTTCCTGGGATTGGGCAGTGTGGCAGCAATCAGTGCACACTGTGCCTTTGTGAGTTCTTTGGCTGTGGTGTTAAAATGCTGCTCGGCCACGGCATCGGCACCATAGATGCCGTCGCCCATCTCGATAGAATTCAGATAGACCTCCATGATGCGCTCCTTGCTCCACATGACCTCTATCAGCGTGGTGAAATACACTTCAAGCCCCTTGCGCGTCCATGAACGACCAGGCCACAGAAATACGTTCTTCGCCGTCTGTTGCGAAATAGTCGATGCACCCATCTTACGCTTCTCGGGATGTTTCATATTTCGCATGGCAGCATGCTCAATGGCTTTGAAGTCAAAGCCGTGATGATCCAGGAAATGGGCATCTTCCGAGGCCATTACTGCCAACGACAACGAGGGCGATATCTCTTCCAGCGGTACCCAATGATGATACCACTTTGTTTCCTCACCCGCTTTTATCTGCTGTGCCCAGCGGATGAACATCAGGGGCGTAGCATATACCGGCAGCCACCGCAGGGCTACTACAGAAAGGATAGTGGAGGCAAAGAATGCCACCACTATCCATAATACGATTTTCTTGAGTTTACTGAAAAACTTCTTCAATTTTCAATCTTCACTCTTCACTAACGAAGCATTAGTTAGCCTGAGCTTTAGCATTGTCAATCATCTGCTTAGAGGCATACATGTAAACCTCAACACGACGATTCAGCTTGCGACCGCTCTCAGTAGAGTTGTCGGCAACGGGATTCTTTGAGCCCTGACCCTCTACGCGCTTGATGTTGTTCACGCCCTGATTCTTCAGGCTGTTCTGAACAGACTTGGCACGGTTGACTGAGAGAGGATTGTTCACAGCGTCAGAACCAGTGCTGTCGGTGTGTCCGATAATGGCGATATCCATGTCGCTGTTCTCCTTCAGCACCTTGGCAATCTCGGCAATTGAAGTCTGAGAGGCAGCAGAGAGGTCGGCCTTACCAGTTGCAAACAGGATACCTGCATCGAACGAGACCTTCACAGCGTCCAGACCGTTGGTGTCCTTGACGGTTTCAACCTTGGCACCATCTACCTTCTGGGCAGCCTTCTTGGCCTTGTCCATACGGTTACCGATGATAGCGCCAGCACCGGCACCTACAGCACCACCAATGGCAGCACCGATAGCAGTGTTACCTGCAATATGACCAATGATACCACCTAATACGGCACCGCCACCAGCACCGATAGCAGCACCTTTCTGGGTATTGTTACAAGCGAACAGCATACCCACACACAGCAACAAAGATAAAATTTTTGTCTTCATAAATCTAAATGTTTTAATTATAGAAAAATAGTATTTTGATTGCAAAGTTAGAAAATAATTATGAAATATGAAATAAAAATTATGAATTATTTTGTACCTTTGCAGCAAAATTTAAGAAAATCGACTGAAAATATGGCAAAAGAATTAAAAGATTTAACGAAAAGGGCTGAAAATTACAGCCAGTGGTACAACGATCTTGTCGTTAAAGCCGACCTCGCCGAGCAGAGTGCCGTGCGCGGTTGTATGGTTATTAAGCCCTATGGCTATGCCATTTGGGAGAAGATGCAGCACGAACTGGACCGTATGTTCAAGGAGACGGGTGCTCAGAATGCTTATTTCCCCCTGCTCATCCCGAAGTCATTCCTCTCTCGTGAGGCCGAACACGTTGAAGGTTTCGCCAAGGAGTGTGCCGTCGTCACCCACTATCGTCTGAAGGCTACCGAGGACAAGAGTGGCGTCGTCGTGGACCCCACCGCCAAGTTGGAGGAAGAGCTGATTATCCGTCCCACCTCTGAGACGATTATCTGGAACACCTATAAGAACTGGATTCAGTCGTGGCGCGACCTGCCCCTGATGTGCAACCAGTGGTGTAACGTCATGCGCTGGGAGATGCGTACGCGTCCGTTCCTCCGCACTTCTGAATTCTTGTGGCAGGAAGGTCATACGGCTCATGCCACCCGTGAGGAGGCTGAAGAGGAAGCCAAGAAGATGCTGCACGTCTATGCCAAGTTCGCTGAAGAGTGGATGGCCGTTCCCGTGCTGCAGGGTGTGAAGAGCGAGACCGAGCGTTTTGCCGGTGCCCTCGACACCTACACCATCGAGGCTATGATGCAGGACGGCAAGGCCCTGCAGAGCGGTACCTCACACTTCCTGGGCCAGAACTTCGCCAAGGCTTTCGAGGTTACATATTTAAATAAGGAGAATAAGCCCGAATACGTATGGGCTACCTCGTGGGGTGTCTCTACCCGACTCATCGGTGCGCTCATCATGACCCACTCTGACGACAACGGTCTCGTACTGCCGCCGCGTCTGGCTCCTATCCAGGTGGTCATCATTCCTATCGCCACCAAGCCCGAGCAGATGGAGTTGGTGAACAAGGAAGTACAGCCCATCATCGAGAAGCTGCGCAAGGCAGGCATCAGCGTCAAGTTCGACGATGCCGACAACAAGCGTCCGGGCTTCAAGTTTGCCGACTACGAGCTGAAGGGTGTTCCCGTACGTCTCGTACTGGGTGCCCGCGACTTGGAGAACGGCACCATCGAGGTCATGCGTCGTGACACACTGGAGAAAGAGACCCGTCCTCTGGAGGGTATTGCCGAATACGTAGAGCAACTGCTGGAGGACATCCAGAAGAACATCTTCGAGAAAGCCCGCAAGTATCGTGACGAGCACGTCTACGAGTGCGACAACTACGAGGAGTTCAAGGAGAAAGTCAAGGACGGCGGCTTCTTCCTCTGCCACTGGGACGGCACTGCCGAAACCGAGGCCAAGATCAAGGAAGAGACACAGGCCACCATCCGTTGCGTACCTTTCGCCTACGAGCAGACGCCTGGTGTCGACATGGTCAGCGGCAAACCTGCCAAGCACCGTGTCATCATTGCCCGCAGTTACTAAGCGACACTTCTATAATATAAGTAGGAAGAAAACAGTTTGTTCTCTTCCTACTTTTTTTATTGATTAATCAATCTCACAATCATTTTATTCACTGATTTTGATGACCAGCGACATGTCGCAGTTCTTCAGGATTTCTACCATGCGGTCCTCGTCGAAGGCAATGCAGCCGCCAGTGTAGGTCTTGGTACCCTTCACATGGATAAAGATGGCGCTGCCATTGGGATAGATGCATTCCTTGTTAAAGTCGGTGGCAATGCCGTAGTTGTATTGCGGCTGGTAGGAGTACATCTCTTCGCCCTTGCACTGGTGGTGTACCACGGCGGTGTCGATAATCTGGTTATAGTACTCACAGTCCTCGTCGCAGGCATAGGTGGCGGGTGTCACGTTAATATAGGGCATCGTAGTGCCAGGATTAGGCTTGATACCGAAAGCGCTTAGCGGACGCAACGTGCCGACAGGCGTCTTGGCATCACCCTCGCCAGTCTTGCCAAGACCATTTTTGCCTACGTACACATCGGTTACAAATAGTACCTTGCCATCAACAGTCAGTCGGGCCTTACCCGCACTACCCTGCACGTTATACACTTCGAGCAATTGTCCTTTCTCGGTAACAGGATTGTCATCATTCGTACATGCTGTCAACACACTCAGGCCGCAAATGAGGGTGGCGGCCATCACCCATTGCATCATTCTCTTCATATTGTTCTATTTGTTATTAGTAATTATTCCAATACTATAGTTTAGCTTAGCCATTGACTGAGTGCAAAGTTAATCATAAAAAATGGAATTTGAAAATAAATGAATGCATTTATTTGGGTCATCCCGAAAAAAATTTCGGGGGATGTCGTCACTTTACGTCTGAATTATCTGCTATATCCAGTAGGATGACGGCATAACGCAACAGTTGCCTGTCTATTATTTTCGTAAATTACACAATAGGGTTCGGTTCCGCTGTGTACATTTCAAAAAAATGTGGTCAAAGTGGTCAAGGTCAAAATGGTCATTTTCATTTTTGGATTCGGTCATTTACTCACTATATATAAATATTTATATTTATTATAGTGGCGGATTTTGACATTTGGAAAACGATTTTGACCAAATGACCAAATGACCAAAATGACCACGTGATTGTGTGTGTCCCGAAAAAAAATCGAAAAAACTTTGTTTTTCCTTTGGCAGTATTCGAGAACCGCAATGGGCATGTCGTACTTTTGCAACGTCAATTTGAGAGACGAAATTTGCGCTCCAACGAGAAAAAAATTACGGGCCCACGGGGGAACCAAAAAACGCTCGAAAAAGAGACGAGAGAGAGAGGTAAGATGGAAGAGGCAAAATGTAAGACGCCGCACGAGCCTCGTACCACTACATGATATAGTTTTATAAGTCGCACTTATAGCCGACGGTTAGCATCAGGACGCTATTGCGGATGCTACCAGGGGTGCGCCATCCATTAGAGAAGATGACGTCTTTGTTCATCTTTGTCAACCCTAAATGGTAGCGTAGTTCCAAGAACCAGAGGTCGCCGTCGCTATCGGTTGTAAAGTTCCAGTTAAGTGCCAGTGGAGCCGAAAAACTCACTGTCTTGAGCTGACTGGTATAACTGGTGCCATTCATCCGTGCGCTAAGGATGAAATCGGGCTGAATACCTGCTTTCAGGGTAAAAGGGCCAGCACTGAGATTCACAAGGAGCGGCACGCTGAGAATATCCATATACAGGTTTTTGTCGATAACCGAATAGCCCACACCTTGATAGGTGTTGGTCAATCCGATAGATGGCGCAAACCAATCTGTTACGTTGTAGCCTATCTCTGCATTGACAGCCAATGCAAATCGGCTCTTAGCATCCTCGATGTCGCCTACAAAGGTTGACATACCCGCTCCCATCGAACCTGAAGTGAACCACTCGTCCTGCTTCGTCTGGGCATTCGTACTCACCCAGCTGCATAATGTAAAGATGGCAGCTGTCATCCATAGTTTCATGTGTTGCATTTATTCCAGTTCATAGGGGCCTGTAGGCGAGTTTCGTTTCAGCACTTCCAGTTGCAGGTCGGCACCAGCCACGATGCCATAGCTGCGTAGGACGCTTTCAACGGTCTTGCGTGCCAGTTCGGGATGGTTGTTCTCTTCGCTGAGGTGACAGAGCCAGACGTGTTTCAAATCCTGACTCATGTTCTGGGCGATGGCCTCGCCACACGAACGGTTGGAGAGGTGGCCTGTGGCGGAGAGAATGCGCTCTTTGAGAAACTGGGGATAGGGACCGCTCATAACCATCTCTTCGTCGTGGTTGGCCTCGATGACCAAATGGTGGGCACGCGTGATAAAAGGCTTCATCTCATCAGTTACCATGCCTGCATCGGTTATCAGACAGAAGTCGGTGCCACCAGCCTCGATGAAGTAGCCCACATTGTCAGTACTGTCGTGAGGCACGCCAAAAGGTGTCACCTGGAAGTCGCCCAAAGTGACAGTGTGGCCCTTTTCAACGTAGCAGGCCAGCTCCTTAGCAACCTTTTTGGTAATGCAGTAGTTGCGATTAATGCCTGCATGAACCTCGCGTGTGGCATAGATTGGCAACGAGAAGTCGGCACTGATGGAGCCTACCGACTTGATATGGTCGGCATGGTCGTGAGTCACCAGCACATGATGTACCTTCTGCAAGTTTACGCCATACTCCTTGCAGTTTTTGCGCAGACCTCGCAGGCCTACGCCGATATCTATGATAAGTGCATCGGTTTCAGTGGCTAAATAGTAGCAATTTCCGCTGCTGCCACTACCGAAAGATATGAATTTTAGCATCTTTTTTTCAAAAATTTCTGCAAAAGTAATAAAAAGTAAGCAGTTTTTACGTATCTTTGCAGAGATTTTTTAGATATTTAATGATTATGAAACAGCTTTTACTATTCATGACGGCTCTGATGTTGGCAGGATGTGACGGTGGAATGGACGGCGACCAACAGGCACGTGAGGCTGCGGGGGATTGGGCTGACGCCTACTTCAACTGCGATTTCAAGGATGCCAGTGGATATGTGACGACGGAGAGCCAGAAGTGGTTGCAATATGCGGCATCGAACACCAGTGCTGAGGAACTGAAACTGCTGCAAGAGGCTGGCGGCGCGCAAGTGTCGGTGGACGATGGATTCGACGAAGCCAACGACACCATGCGACTGGTAACGCTGAACGTGACCAACAGCCTGAAGCCCTCATCACAAGGAAAAGCCGAACTGGTCAAGGATGGTACATTCAAAGTTGTGGTGGTAAAGCGCGAGGCTGGCTGGCAGATTAGAATGGCAGGCCTACCGCGAAGTGAAAAGCAAAGTCGCGACTGAGTTTCGGATAGAGCAGCGGCAAGTGCTCCCTGCGCGTCTCGTAGGCAGGATTGACAGCCTTCATACCCATATCGAAACGAACGATAAAGTAATCGAAATTCAAACGTAAGCCCAAACCATAGCTGACAGCCAACTGTTTCCAGAATTCCGAGAACTTAAACACGCCTCCCGGCTGGTCAGGATAGTCGCGTAGCGTCCAGATGTTACCGGCATCGACGAAGAGGGCGCCGCCAAACTTCCAGAACAGCTTGGCTCTGTACTCTACATTCATATCCAGCTTCATATCGCCCGTCTGGTTGATAAAGTCGATGCGTCCGTCAGACCCCACAAACTTACCTGGGCCCAATGAGCGTACACTCCAGCCACGCACACTGTTGGCACCACCCGAGAAGTAACGTTTCTCGAAGGGCAGAATGGTACTGTTGCCATAGGGATAGGCAATGCCGAGTCCGAAGTGGAACACCAACTGGTTATTATAGGCTAATTGGATGTTGCGCGTCAAATCAACATCACCTTTGGCATACTGGGCAAAAGCCAAATCCATAAACGTGTACTGGCCCTCGGCATTCCGATGGAATCCCAAAGCCTTAGCAGCGCCATAGAGCAGGTTACCCGCCGTTTCGGCCTTGGCCTTGATGGCGATGCGGCCATTATTATAGGTATAGCCGACGCCAAACTTCATGATGAACAGGTTCTCGTAGTTATAGCGCAGGATGGCATTGCGCGAACTGGTATCATCGAGATATTCGTTATAGAACGTTTCGCTGATCCAAGGCATCGAGATATAGTTCAGGTCGAGCAGGTCAATCTGATAGCGGTCATGATGACGCGGGTCGTTCCACTTGTAGCGCCAAGCCACAGAAAAGACCCTGCGACGGAACTCAGGACGGTTCTGAAGGTCATACAATAGCGACACCTCACTGGTTGCAGTGGTGCGACGACGGAAGCTACGTGCCAGGAAGGGAGCGATGAAACGAGGGAAATTCAGCTTGGTCTCCAAACTATACTCTATAAAGTCTTGCTGGGCATAGCCCTCCAAACCCCTGATGGCTTCGTAGGCACCACGCAGTTCGATGGTCAGCAGTTCAGAGCCTCGGAACAGGTTGCGGTTCTGGTAGGTCAGCGAAGCCGCAGCACCCAAATCGCCCGATGTATTGGTACCTTCTGGCTGGAAAGAGAGAGTCGAGGGCTTGTTGGTGGTAATGGCTATATCGCAATCCAGTACAGGCTCCATGGCGTGTTCCGTAAAGGATATATTGGTATAGCGCACGGCGCCCAAACGTCCGAAGTGGTTATAGGTGCTCTGCAACTGGCGCGACGAATAGTAGTCGCCACTTTCCAAGAAGGTGTTGTTACGCAGCACTTTAGGACGCAGGTGGATGATGCTGTCATCCGCACTACCACTCTTATAGGTAATCTGGCCCATCGTATAACGCTGGTGAGGGATGTCCCTGACCTGATTATTGCGGAAACGGTGCAATACCAGCGTCAGGTCAATCTGCTGTGTTCCTGCGATGGAATCAGCCTTATATGAAATAAAGTCCTTGTTGAAGTGGTAGTACCCGTTCTGTGTCAGTTCGTTGACAATACGCTTGCGTTCACTGTCCAGATTCTCGGCATTGAAACTCATGCCGCTATGCAGTCCCCACGTGGTGGAATCGGCCGTATTCAGCAATTTGGCAATGGCAGTGTCCTGAATATCGTAGGAAACACGACGAATCTGATAGAGTTTGCCTGGATGCAGAAAGTAGGTGGTGCGCAACTTCTTGCCCTTTACTTTCTGATGAATATCTACCGTAGCACGGAGATAGCCCATATTCTGGAGGTTATCGCGTAGGCGAACGGCAGATTGAACGGTCAGCAACGAGTCGTAGATCTGTGGCGCCTCGCCTATGGAGCGCAGCGTACGGTTCAGCCACCGTGTAGTGTCGCGACCTGACAGCGAATAGGTGTAGAGGGGTACCTTGATGAGCGAGAACCAGCGAGAGTTACCACGCTGGCGGACGTACGACTTGAGTTCTGTGGTATTGATGGCACGTTCCTTCACGTCGCTCTTCACTTTGACCTTATCCAACAACAGCTCGCCCTCGGCCACGTATTTCGTTTCCGAGCAGGACGCCAACAGCAGCATTCCTAAGGCTGTTATGATAAGGTGCTTCCTCATATTTCGTGCAAAGTTAAGCATTTTTTCTTAATTCTTAACTCTTAACTCTTATTTATTTCTTATCTTTGCACCAAAAATAAGAGAAAAGTATGTTGAGCAAGAACCAAATCAAGCTGATTAAGTCGTTGGAAACGAAGAAAAACCGCAAACGTGAGGGATTGTTTGTGGCTGAAGGGCCCAAAGTGGTTGGCGATCTGTTGCGCGCAGGCTATACGTCCCACTCTATCTTCAGCACCGTCTCACGTCCAGATGCTGAACTCATTACCGACGACGAGCTGCGCCGCATCAGTTTCCTGCAACATCCTCAAGAGGTGCTCGGCGTATTCCATATCCCCACGCCCTCTCAGACCTCAGACATCATACATCAGACATCAACCCTCTCACTTGCTCTCGACGGCGTTCAAGACCCTGGCAATGTGGGTACCATTATCCGCATAGCCGACTGGTTTGGCATTACCCAAATCTACTGTTCGCCTGATACGGCTGACGTCTATAATCCAAAAGTGGTACAGGCCACGATGGGAAGTTTGGCACATGTCAACATCACCTATTGCGACCTTGTTCCGTTGCTCAGCAAAGCCGATGTTCCCATCTATGGCACCCTGCTCGACGGACAGGACATCTACCAGCAGCCATTGTCTGAAAACGGTATTATCGTGATGGGCAATGAGGGCAATGGTATCTCGACTGAGGTACGCCAATTGGTCACTAATAAACTATTGATTCCAAACTTTAATAAGAATTCAGAAACTGCTGAATCACTGAACGTTGCCATTGCAACAGCAATAACATTATCAGAGTTTAGAAGATTGCAACGCCACACTCAGACTTAGAGTCAGAGAATGTTTTAAGGGCTTCGTAAATGCGCTGAACGGGCAGTCCCATCACGTTAAAATAACTACCTTTCAGAGCCGTCACACCGATGTATCCTATCCACTCTTGTATGCCGTAGGCACCCGCCTTGTCCATCGGATGATAGGTGCGTACATAATAGTCGATTTCATCAGCACTCAACTGTTTGAAGGTAACGTCTGTTACCACCGAAAAGCTCATCTGGCGCTCTTTCGTTGACAGCGTCACACCAGTTGCTACCTGGTGCGTCCGACCACTCAGCTCACCTAACATTCTCTTGGCATCAGCCTCATCGTGGGGTTTGCCCATTACCTCGTCGCCCAGTATCACTACCGTATCAGCCGTAATGACCAGTTCATCGTCAGCCATCGTCTCAACGTATGCATCAGCCTTCTTTTTCGAGATGAATTCGGCAATTTTCAGTGTTGGCAAGTCGTGAGGATAACTCTCGTCGATGTCCTGCAACACACGTACCTCGAACTGCAGGTCCAAACCAGCCAACAGCTCCTTACGGCGCGGCGAATTGCTCGCCAATATAATCTTCCATCTTACATCATCCATCATACATCTTACATCATACATCTTACATCTCCTTACCAACCAAACGCCCTTTCATCCTTCAGCCATTTGCCCTGGGCACGCAGCACCTGCTCGATGACATCACGCCCACAGCCTTGTCCACCGCATTTATCGCTCACATAGCAGCTGACGGCCTTTATCTCAGGACAGGCATCCTTCGGACAGACGGCACAGCCTACCCTACGCATGACTTCCAAATCGGGAATGTCGTCGCCCATAAAGATGACTTCATCATCCTTCAACCCATATTTAGCGATGAAATCATCGTAAATCTTGATTTTCACAGCAGCACCAAGATAGATGTCCTCCATACCCAAACCCTCGTAGCGCTTGCGTACGGCCTCAATCTTACAACCCGAAAGGATAGCAATGCGCAGACCCATCTTCATAGCCAGCTGAATGGCATAGCCGTCCTTGATATTCACTGTGCGCAGGGGTGTACCGTCTATGCCTAAGGCAATGGTCTCTGACGAGAGTACACCATCCAAGTCGAACACCACGGCACGTATCTTTGATAAATCGTAGTTAATCATTGTCTGCTAATCGTTGTATATCGTTTGATAATGCTTCGTATATCTGCTTTACAGCAGGATTGCCTGCCAACATATTGGCCTGCATCTGCATGACGTTCTGATCGCCACGCACGGCAGGACCCGTCTGTGCCTCACGGGGTGACAGCTCGTGTACTTTCTGTGCCGTTTCATCGACTAATGGCAACATCACCGAGAAGGGCAAGCCCTTGGCAGCCAGCACCTCTGCAGACAGTGCATAGCAGTGGTTGACGAAGTTGCAGGCAAAGATGGCAGCCAGATGCAGATGTTTGCGTCCCTCGCTGTCCAGTTCATAGATATGAGTGGTCAGCGTAGTGCTCAGCATTTTCAGCCGTTCCATCGAGACGGCGTCATTGGTTTCCAGAAATACGGAAATATCGTTGAAATCGACCAATCGTTCCTTCGAGAAGGTCTGCATGGGATAGAATACACCATAATGCACCGTCAGACCCTTGAATATATCCATCGGCATAGAACCTGCGGTATGCACAAACAACTGGCTTTCGCGCCCTTTCGTGGCCGCACGTATCACATCCGCCAGTGCTGCGTCCTTCACAGCTACGATATAGACGTCAGCCTCCAAGGGTAACGCCTCCAACGTACGACTGTTGATGCTCGCCACCTCGTGACCTGCTGACAGCAACGCATGTTCCAGATTCGTTGCCAGCCGTCCCCGTCCGATTAAAACGATTCTCATTCTCTCAATATCTCTTCTCAATTTCTCATTCTCTCATTTTCTCAATTTCTCAATACTTATTGAGATGTACGTTCTCCCATTTCAGTTTATCCTCGTTCTGGGGCTTGCGCTCGTCGGCCTTGTGGCCCACAGCCAAGATGCAGAGACACGACAGGTTCTCAGGAATATCCAGCACGCCCTGAATAACGGTGTCGGCACTGGTGCCGTCGCTCAATCCGCGACCACGCATCTGAATCCAGCACGAACCAAGCCCGAGGGCTTCAATCTGATACTGCATCGAGATGGCAGCTATCGAGCCGTCCTCTACCCAGCAGTCGTTCTGCATGGGGTCGCCCAGCACGACAATAGCCAGAGGAGCATCCTTCAGGAACTGTCCACCCATATCCTTGGCATCGGCCAGTTTCTCAAGATCAGTCTTGTCGTCCACCACTACAAACTGCCAGGCACGCTGTCCCTTCGAGGTGGGAGCCATCAGCCCTGCGCGTAATATCAACTTCACGTCGTCAGCATCAATCTCCTCAGCCGTAAACTTACGGTGTGAGCGACGCAATTGTACTAAATCCTTAAATTCCATAACCTATTTTTATTGATATGTCTGCAAAATTACGAAATAATTATGAATTATGCATTATGAATTATGAATTATTTTGTATCTTTGTAGCATGAAAGTCACGATATACCGACATACTGACCTTCTGCCCGAGTTCTCGACAGGCAACTTTTTCCATAGTCGCGAGCTGATGGCATTGTGCGAGCATACCCCTCGCCTCAAGCCCTATATGGCAGTTGTCACGGATGATGACGGTGTCGTACAAGCCCACCTGCTGGCCATTATGCGCATCCGCAGGTTGTGGTTTCCACCTTTTTTCTACACACACGTACGCATATATGGCGACAATGGCAGTAATGCCGAGCTGTTTGGCATGATGATTCAGGCATTGACCCGTCTGCTGCAAAACCGCACGCTGTATATCGAGCTGAGTCATTTGCGTGAAAAGATGTTCGGTTATCGCGAACTGCGCCAGCAGCGTTTCTTCCCCGTACGCTGGATGAACATCCACAACTCGCTACATTCACGTACCCCCGAGGAGCGCATCAGCGAACAGCAATTACAACGCATTGTTCATGGCCAGCAACGTGGGGCAGTGACCAAACCCGTAGAGACACTTGACGAATTCAAGGCCTTTTCCAAGCTTCTGCGTAGTCACCACTGGTTCAAGCCCAAGCGTTACATCCCTGACGATGCTTTCTTCCGCGAGATGATGCAACAAGGCATGTGCCAGATACTGATTACAAAATACCACGACCACGTCATTGGCACCACCGTCACCGTCTTCAGCGATGGCGACGCCTACCTCTGGTATTCCGCCTCGCGCCGTAAGAGCTATGCCCCACTCCATCCTAATGCCGTTACTATGTGGGCCACCATCAAGTCTGCCCATAGTTCGGGCTATCAGCACATCCGTTTCATGGATGTAGGACTGCCCTTCCGCAAGAATCCCTATCGCGACTTCATTCTCCGCTTCGGTGGCAAGGAGGTTAGCACCTACCGCTGGTTCCGTATCTCCATCCGTTGGGTTAATCGACTGGCTACGTGGCTTTGGAGGGAATAAAAACAAAAATACTCCGAAAGTATTTGAAATTACTTCCGGAGTATTTTGATATAATCCGAACTTTAATGGATTAACCTCCAAAGTTATCGTACATGATACTTTCTGGTTCTACGCCGAGAGAGTCGAGCATAGATACCACGGCCTTCGACATGGGGCCAGGACCGCACATGTAGTACTCGATATCCTCAGGAGCCTCGTGGTCCTTCAGGTAGGTGTTCAGCATGACCTGATGAACGAAGCCCGGGGTGTACTTGACGCCTGCGGCATCGGCTGCGGGGTCTGGACGGTCGAGAGCCAGATGGAAATGGAAGTTGGGATACTCCTTCTCCAAGCCCAAGAAATCGTCGAGATAGAACACCTCGTTCAGCGCGCGTGCACCATAGAAGTAGTGCATCTCGCGGTCTTTGGTGTGCAGTGTCTTTGTCATGTGCATGATCTGAGCACGCAGCGGAGCCATACCGGCACCACCACCAACCCAAATCATCTCCTTCTTCGAGTCGAAGTGTGGGTGGAAGTCACCGAAAGGTCCACTCATGATGACCTTGTCGCCTGGTTTCAGCGAGAAGATGTAAGATGAAGCGATACCTGGGTTGACCTCCATGAATCCGCTCTTGTCAGCCTTAAACGGAGGCGTAGCGATACGTACCGTTAGCATGAAGACATCGCCCTCGGCAGGATAGTTGGCCATTGAGTAGGCACGAATGGTGTCCTCTGGGTTCTTACACTTGAGTGGGAACAAGCCGAACTTCTCCCATGAAGGCAGATACTCGTCACCAATGAGGCTCTTGTCGAAGTCCTTGTCGTAGTCGATGCAATCGAACTTAGGAATCTTGATCTGAGCGTACGAGCCAGGCAGGAAGTCCATGTGCTCGCCTGCGGGCAGCTGCACCTTGAACTCCTTGATGAAGGTAGCCACGTTCTTGTTAGAGATAACAGTACACTCGTACTCTTTAACACCCAAGATGCTCTCGTCTACATGTATCTTCAGGTCGCCCTTCACCTTGCACTGGCATCCTAAGCGCCAATGGTCCTTAATCTGCTTACGGGTGAAGTGAGGTTTTTCACTATCAAGAATCTCGCCACCACCCTCCAGCACCTGTACCTTACACTGTCCGCAGCTGGCTTTACCGCCACATGCTGAAGGCAGGAAGATGCCGTTCTGGTTCAAGGTCGCCATCAGGTTGTTGCCCTGAGGTACGTTGAGCACCTTATCGCCATTCACTGTAATATTCACGTTGCCGCTGGGGCTCAGATACTTCTTAGCCACCAACAGGATAATCACCAGCAGGATGATTACCAAGAGGAAAACCCCTATACTATATGCTATAAACTGTGCCATATTTTACATTAAACATTTAACATTAAACATTAAATATTCAAGCCACTGAAACACATCATTGCCATAGCCATGAGACCCACGGTAATAAACACGATGCCGAGGCCCTGCAGGGGCTTGGGAACATCAGAATACTGCATTTTTTCGCGAATGGCACCCATAGCAACGATGGCCAGAGCCCAACCGATACCCGAGCCGAAGCCATAGATGACGGCATCCCAGATAGAGGTAATGGCCTGCGAATTAGAGGGGTCCATCAAGATGCGCTGCTGCATGAACAGCGAGGCACCCATGATGGCACAGTTCACGGCAATCAGCGGCAGGAAGATACCCAGTGCTGCATAGAGCGATGGAGAATACTTCTCTACCGTCATCTCGACCAGCTGTACCATACCGGCAATCACAGCGATAAAGAGGATAAACGACAGATAGCTGAGGTCGACACCCTCAACGAGACAGTCGGGGCCCAGCACCTTGGTCTGCAACAGATAGTTAACGGGAACGGTAACAGTGAGCACGAATGTCACAGCGAGACCCAGTCCCAGCGAAGTCTTCACAGTCTTCGACACAGCCAGATAAGAGCACATGCCGAGGAAGAAGGCGAAGATCATATTGTCGACAAAGATCGACCTGAATAGTAATGATATTGCGTGTTCCATATCTTATTTCTCCTTATAAAAGTAAG
>JAEEGK010008473.1_pt1 | contig 24259 bp, 21 predicted proteins | sample 8958771 | NCBI WGS metagenome assembly JAEEGK01 (sample SAMN16246547, study PRJNA631951) | gut metagenome | biome: gut microbiome; feature: rumen; material: SC-attached | host: Bos | place: Iran: Karaj | collected 2018-10
GATGGGATTTGGAATCCCTGCCGCCATCGGAGCAACCTTCGGAGCACCAGAGCGTGATGTATGCCTCTTCCTTGGCGACGGTGGTATGCAGATGACCATTCAGGAGTTCGGCACTATAATGGAGCAGCAGGCACCAGTCAAGATAATTCTTCTTAACAACAACTATCTTGGCAACGTGCGCCAGTGGCAGGCAATGTTCTTCAACCGCCGCTACTCGTTCACGCCGATGACAAATCCCGACTTCGAGAAGATTGCAAGCGCATACAACATACCTTGCCAGACCGTTGTAGACCGCAAGGACTTGAAAGATGCCGTGAAGAAGATGATGGCAACCAAAGGCCCTTACCTGCTTCAGGTGGCTGTAGAGGAAGAAGGAAACGTGCTGCCAATGTGCGAGCCGGGACACGATGTCGATGATATGACGATGGAATTTAAATAACAGAAAGATGGAACAGAACAACAGAACATTATATACAATTCTTGTCTTCTCGGAGAACCTTGCCGGACTGCTGAACCAGATTACAGCCGTGTTCACTCGCCGACAGGTAAACATCGAGAGCCTTAACGTTTCGGCTTCGAGCATAAAGGGCGTACACAAGTACACCATCACATGCTACAGCGACAAGGAGACGGTTGACAAGATTACGCGTCAGATTGAAAAGAAAATTGATGTTCTTCAGGCAAACTATTTCACCGACGACGAGATTTTCATCGAAGAGTGCGGACTGATAAAGATTTCTACTCCCGTGATGCTGGAGAATCCGCAAGTTAGCCGATACATCCGCATCCACGATGCCAACATCGTAGAGGTTAATCCAACGTACAGCATCATCACAAAGAACGGTCTTACCGAGGATATCGAGTCGCTCTATCATTCTCTGAGAGACTGCGGATGCGTGCTCCAGTATGTGCGCTCGGGCAGAATTGCCATCACAAAGAGTTGCATAGAGCACCTTACCGAATATCTTTCTGAACGCGAACAGAAATATATGGCTTCTAAATAAAAAAAGAAAGATGGATAACGTAAGTAGTACACCATACGTTGCCGAACCCTTTCAGGTCGACTTCAACGGCAAACTGTTCATGAGCGTGCTTGGCAACAACCTGCTCAACACCGCAGGCTTCCATGCTAACGACCGCGGCTTCGGCATTGCCACGCTTAACCAAAGCAAGTACACATGGGTGCTCTCCCGTTTCGTAATCGAGATGAACGAGATGCCCAGCCAGTACGAACACTACTCGATAGAAACGTGGATTGAAAAGGTGTTCAGGTTCTTCACCAACCGTAACTTCGCCATCAAGGGCGATGGCGGAAAGGTGTATGGCTATGCCAAGAGCATTTGGGCGATGATATCGCTCGACACACGAAAGCCCGAAGACCTGCTCGTTCTGCACGGCGGAAGCATTGTTAATTATGTTGTACCCGAGAAGGAGTGTCCCATCGACCCTCCCGGCAGAGTGAAGGTGACAGATGCCGAGCCCGTGTTCACTTACCGCAGTTGTTACAGCGACATCGACGTGAACGGTCATGTAAACAGCGTAAAGTACATGGAGCACATGATAAACCTGCTTCCGTTCCAACTTTTCAAGGAGCATTTCATAAAGCGTTTCGAGATTGCCTACGTTGCCGAATCGTATATCGGCGATGTGCTTCACTTCTTTCTGCATAAAAATTCAGAACTTGAATATCTGATAGATGTGCGCAAAGAAGCTGAAAATGGCACTTTTGAAACCGTGTGCAGAGGCTTTATTCAACTGATTTAAAGTTTTTGTATAAAAAAAGTGATAAATTTGCACGGAATAGAGCAAAAAAGTGTAAATTTGCAAGCGAAAAACGTAAACTAATAATAACGCGCTATAAAAGGCGCACAAAAAACATATAATATAAAATGGCACAGATGAATTTTGGCGGTGTTATTGAGAACGTAATGACCCGCGAAGAGTTTCCTTTGGAGAAGGCTCGTGAAATACTTAAAGACGAGACAATCGCAGTTATTGGCTATGGAGTTCAGGGTCCTGGTCAGTCTTTGAACTTGCGCGACAACGGCTTCAACGTAATCGTTGGTCAGCGTCCGGGCAAGACTTTCGAGAAGGCAGTTGCTGATGGCTGGGTTCCGGGTGAGACATTGTTTGGTATCGAGGAGGCTGCTGAGAAGGCTTCTATCGTAATGTGCTTGCTTTCTGATGCTGCTGTAATGTCAGTATGGCCTACACTCAAGAAGTACCTTACTGCTGGCAAGGCTCTTTACTTCTCTCATGGTTTTGCTATTACTTGGAACGACCGCACAGGCGTTGTTCCTGCTAAAGATATCGACGTTATCATGGTTGCACCTAAGGGTTCTGGTACATCACTCCGTACTATGTTCCTTGAGGGTCGTGGCTTGAACTCTTCATACGCTGTATATAATGATGCTACAGGCAAGGCACTCGACCGTACTTTGGCTCTTGGTATCGGTATCGGTTCTGGTTACTTGTTCGAGACTACATTCCAGCGCGAGGCTACTTCAGACCTTACTGGTGAGCGTGGTTCTTTGATGGGTGCTATTCAGGGCTTGCTTCTCGCTCAGTACGAGGTACTTCGCGAGAACGGTCACACTCCATCTGAGGCATTCAACGAGACTGTTGAGGAGCTTACTCAGTCGCTTATGCCATTGTTCGCAAAGAACGGTATGGACTGGATGTACGCAAACTGCTCAACTACAGCACAGCGTGGTGCTCTCGACTGGATGGGCCCATTCCACGATGCTTGCAAGCCTGTAGTTCAGAAACTTTACGAGTCTGTTAAGTCTGGTAACGAGGCACAGATCTCAATCGACGCTAACTCAAAGCCTGACTATCGTGAGGGCTTGGAGAAGGAGTTGAAGGCACTTCGCGAGAGCGAGATGTGGCAGACTGCCGTTACAGTTCGCAAACTTCGTCCAGAAAACAACTAAAAGAACTTTTGGATATATTTGATTAACAAAAAACTCGGCTGGATAGTGAACTCTTTCATTTCCAGCCGTTTTTTTGTTTGTCCGCTTGCGAAATATCTTGTCGTAGCGGCAAGATGTGCGATTTGTATAAAAAACTGTCTGAAATGATGTTTCCAATCCGAAAAATTTTGGCATTTTTTAGTTTGATTTTTGTTTTAAAGTTATGATATTTTGTTTTTTTAGCATTTTTTTAGAATAAATGTTTTGTAGCGTATTTATTTTTTTTGTTATTTTGCAGCCGAATGGCATAAAATCATGGTTAATACCGTGTAGTGTGCCTTGAAAAGTCACTGGAAACACTGGAAATGCGCCCCTAAAACAAGCAAAATTAAAAGGGGGCGTGAGAATTCTTTATAATAAGTATATTCTGTTAATAAACAAGAATGATGGGGAAAAACTTCGTAAATTCAAATGTGTCGCAACTTGCTGGTGCATCAGGTAAGGAAACTCGCAACAGATATGTTAAACCCGTGTCTGCCGAGGTTGCTCTAATTACTGATGCTTATTTTCTTAATGTAAGTCTGGGAGATATCGATGAAGGTGACGGTCTCGCCAAGAAAAGAAGAAACGAGAATATCACTACCATGACAACTCCTGATGAAGGCTACCAGTAATAACACAAACTAACTTATGTCGTATTTTAATGAATCTTTAATAAAACCAGGTATTATGAATAGGTATTTAAAAGTATTCGGGTTGGGGGTGATACTCTCAGCCGCAATTTCATGTACTGATGACGTGTTGCCCGCCGGCAGCCAAACTGATGCTGAAGGTATCTACAAAATAAATATAACAGAACCTGAAACTCGTTTTGTCTACGATGCAAATAGTGAAAATCCATCAAAAATTGTCGTAAACTGGGCTGAAAACGACCAGCTTTCTGTATTTGTTGGTGGAGAGAATATTGGTGCATTGTTCGACCTTACGGGTGGTGCTAACTCAAAGCAGGGCGAGTTCTCTGGCTCGTTTAAGTGTACTGGTAACGCTCCTAAGGATGGCGACCGTATCTACGCTTTCTATACTGCCGAGTCTAACATCGTTGTTCCAAAGGTTGAGAACGGACAACTGGTTACCGAGGTTAATGGAACAGCAGTTGAGGCTTCTGAAGAGAAGACAAACACAGCAAGCCGCATTTATTGCAGTTTCCGCAATCAGGTGCAGGGCGCAAATGCTGTTCCTGAATTCAAGACAAGAAGTGGACGTTCTGTAGATTTCCGCTACGGATCAGCATATTATTTCGAGGATATGGGCAAGAACCTTCCAAGCATGAGACTTAACTCGCTTTCGTCTTATCTCTTGGCTAAGTTCAAAATTCAGGATTCAAGTGGCAAGCCTGCCGGTAAGGGCTGGAAGCCTTACAAGGTTTCGCTTATTACCGAAAAGTGCTATTTCGACTCTTTGGTATATGTTGACCTCGCTCCAAAAGATGGCGGCGAGATTAAGGATGTTGCATTCCAGCCTTATGCAATTGTAACAAATCCCGGTATGGAGAATACTGGTCACCAGACATCTTACATGACTGTGGCTCTAAATGAGAAGGATGCAAACGGCAATATAACAAAGGATTATTGGGATGTAGACCTTTCTACAACCGATGAGACTTTCTATGTTTACTTTGCAGTTCCTCCAACAAATATTCCAAAGGGACAGCACTTGCAATGTGTTGTGTCTATGTTGGATAGAACAGATCCTAATAATGAAAGAGTTATGTCTTTTGCATATCCTATTGAGATAACCAAGGCAGAAGGCTTTAATCTTGCTCCGGGTAAGTGTTCAAGTGCTGACTTTACAAGGGCTATTGAAAATAAAGAGTTCTTGCTGAACGGTGAGTTCTTTGTAAATCCTGTTTATAATCCTGAGACTGCAACATGGGCATATCAGGGATTGTCATTCTTGAATAGCCTTTACCCGGCTTATTACTCTACAGGTTCTTTTGATAGAAATGCAGTAAGACAAGGTGCTATAGAACATTTTAAAGATCACAATAATTATCTTGGTGTTTATGATACCTCTTTCGATGGTATGTATATAGAGACTCATAAGGACGGAAATGTCATAAAGGGTTCTATTACACGATATACAAGTTATCCAGTTTTTGCATATCAGTATGAGGGAGTTGATGCAATAAATCCAACGCCTGGTACTCCAATGCATGCAATCCTTTCTAATGTAACGGATCCAAATAATCAGGCTTGGTTTGAAAGACATGAACATGCTGTTGCTTCGAGAAACAGTTTGTGGCCTCGTAAGGACTGGTTGAACTCATGGGATCGATTCTATAATCATCTGAAATCAAATCACGAAACTCCATTGATTACAAATTCTAATTCGACAGACTGGGCTTTGCCGGGTGTTTCTGGTGATACAGACTTAAAAAAACTTATGGAGTGTCCATTTATGCCTGTTGGTTCACAGTCATTTGAATATTATCCGTGTATTCCTCAATTGTCAAGTTATGATTTTTGGTGTAACTATTCTGGAGTAACAGATTGTGGTAAGGATTTGATAAATGCGGCAACTAATGGTGATAATTATGATGATCCAGAAAGTGTATTTAATAAAGAATATGCAAGCTTGGCAAGTATTTTGAATAAAAATAAAGTTAAGGCACAAAAAGAAGGATCCGATAAGCCTGGTTTGGCTGCTTGGTATTCTGAGTATCTTATCAGAAATGGTGCAAGCATGGAAGATTATTATACAAATTATGGTGAGTTTGAGATTAATTTTAACGAGCATTATTATACGGAAGCTCAAGGTCGTGTATTAGATAATGGTATATGGACCTATAAGGGTGGTGTTTCATTCCCTTTGGCTTTTTATTTGCATAATTTGTCTTATGAGCGCCCTGCAAATATTCGTGATTATTCAATTTTGGTTCTTGATGGTGAAGAGTTTAGATTGACTCATACTACAGATGGTACACGAGATGTTCCTCATTATAAAAAAGAATGTAACATTTGGTGTTTCAAGCGTAAGTAAAAATATAGAACTATGCAGCGGCATTAAATGCTGTTGCATAGTTTGTTTTAGCCAATAATGTTTAATACTAAAAATCGGATTATGAAACAAATGTATGTTAAGCCAGAAATGGCGGTAAAAGAGGTGATAGAGCGTTGCTCAATCCTCGAAAGTTCCGACGACGACAACTGGACAATCAGTCCGTCGGTAAAGAACGAGGACAAGCACGGGAATCCCCAAGCATTTTACAATGCCTAAATGATGTACAAACAATAATATTTTCAAGCAGTTCTGCCAGCAATATGGTAGAGCTGCTTTTTTTTGTTATGAAATATTTATAGCTTGATTTTTTTATGTTTGTTCGGATTTATAATGATGCTTGCGAGTTCGGAAAATGTGCAAGTGCTCTTCGTTTGTAATCTATTTCTTCGTTTCAATTAAAAAGATTTTTCAGCTTTCACCCCCTCATTTTAAATTCCATATAGACCCTAATTCAAAAAAAACACCTTCATTTTTTAATTTTCAGCTTTCAATTCTCAAATTTTAACTTAGAATTGTCCGAATCTTCCCCGAACCTTCCCCGTAGCTACTCCGTTCCTACCCCGTAGCTACCTCGTAGCTACAACGTACCTTGAACGTATCTACAACGTATCTTGAACGTACCTTGCGGCTTGCTACCCCGTATCTACCCCGTAGTACAGGCTTGCTTCCCACTTACTATCGGCTTGTTTCTTCGTATCTTCCCCATAGCTTCTCCGAACTCAGAAGCTATGTTGAATCTACCTTGACATAATCTTTAAACTTTCAATTTTCAACTTTCTCTAAAAAATTGTCCATTGTCAACTGTCAATTATCAATTGTTGTCGTTGAATCATCCTCGGTTATTGAGAGTACATCGGCCTTTTGTGCCTGCGTATTGAAATAGACATTCTTTATGTCGTCGGCGTTGAAGTTGGCAGGTGTGTTGCTCAGTTCAGGAATGTTGAAACTCTTAAATGTGTTGTCGTAGAACGTCGGATGCTTCTGCGGCAGGCAGAATGCCTTGCTTACATTTCCTTTGTCGTCAACATGCGCAAAGTAAGGCTTGCCATACATTCCGTCGTCGCGCTTGCTGGCAAAGACAAACCAGTGCGCGTTGGTTGACCATGAATGGTAAGTATCAGAATTAGACGAATTTGTCTCGCTTAGATTGTTGACTTTTTTCGATGCTATCGCCATCATCTGCAAGTCAGCCTCTTTGTGCCAGATTGGGAATGTTCCGCAGTCCGAGATGGTGTATAGAATATATTTGCCGTCGGGCGAGCACTTTGGAAACGAAACAGAATGACCGTTTTCCTTGGCGTTGTAGAGCGTATCTACAACATCGCCCGGCGTTCCCGTAACTTGGTCGAACGAGACGCAGCAAAGGCTGTATTTCAGGAATGGAAGGTCGGCAGCCTCGCCCTTTCGCGCGCCGCAGAACAGAATCTTTCTGCCGTCGGGTGTGAAGGTAGGGAACGACATGAACGTTATTGAATCGCTCAATGCCTTGTTTGTTACTATACGGTTGTCTTTTGTGTCTACCACCACTAAGTTTGATGAGGCATCGTAGACCTCGAGTCTTTCTGCTCCTTTGGTGTGCAGGGCAGGGATGATGGTATTTGTTGTGTAGACGATGAATCTGCCCGAAGGATGAAAGTCGCCGTAGATGCACGGATCGTTAAGCTCGTCCTTCAGCATCAGCTTCTTCAGCTTGCCGTCGTTGTTGATGATTGTTCCGCCGTTCTTTCCTCGAAGGTGGAAGAACGACAGATTGCCGTTTTTCTTGCCGTAGGTGTGGCAGTTCATGCAACTGTTGTCAACATCGCGGTTGTCTATGAGTACGCGCTCGTCGAACGACTCGATGTTTCGCTCGCAAATCTGTATGTGGTTCCACACTTCGTAGCCCGGCTCTATCAGGCGATAACTGATGTAGGAGTCGATAGGCTCGTTGGCTATAGTCCAAGTAGACGACTTGAACAGAAGCCATTTGCCGTCTTTCTTTCCGTAGACATTAAGTTGGGCATTCTTTCCCTTGTTTCGTTGAAGAAAGTCGTGCCAATCGCCCTCGTCCCATATCAGTTCTGTGCTTCCGCTTGCCTCAATCTCGTCGGCATCGCATTTTGCCTTGGCATAGATATCAGAATATCCTCCGCGAAGCATGAAGTTTAGCGGAGCAATATTATATGGAAGAGTTATCTCTGTATAATCGGGAAACATCGGTGCTGCGGTATTTGTTGCTGTATAGTTTCCCGGTGCGCCACAACAGGCGCTTAAAAATATTCCTGCAAGTGAGTAAAGTAAGTGCTTAAACATATTTTAATAATTCAGATTGCAAAGATAACAATAAAAGTGTTATTTTTGCAACTATGTTAAACAAATCGATACAATGGAGAAGGGCAATAATGTGCGTCGTAGCCCTTTTGGTGCTTGGCGGAATATTTGCTTTTTTCTTTATACTATATCCTAACCATCTGTACGTGCGCGAACAGAACGTGATGTTTCTGCTCGACAATGAGTACATTAAGCACTATTTTGCTAAACCAGGATGGTTTGCCTGCCTTGCCGGCGATTTTGTAACGCAGTTTCTGTATTACGTTGGCGGAGGCGCGACGGTAATAACCATTCTGCTGGCTCTGCTTCTGCTGGCACTCTATGGCGGACTGAAGGTGTCGCTTCCGCGGTGGGTGGCGTTTGCTGTTGCCTTGCTTGCCGTTGTTTACGAAGGGCTCAGAAACATCGACACGTTCTATCCGCTGGCATCTACCGTGTCGCTGGTGGGCGGTGCGGCAATGTTTCAGTTTTATGTCTACGGTAGTTGCAACCGCTATATTCATGCCTTCATCGGACTGCTTCTGATGGTTATTTCATATTGGATGCTCGGCTACGGATTTCTGCTTCTGGGAGTGCTTATTCTCGTTCATTCCGTGCGATATCGTCTTTGGGCTCAGCCGATAGCTGTAGTTCTTGCCGCCGGATTCCCGTGGCTGATGGCGGGACACTATCAGTTTGACGAAGAAAAGGCATACACCTATGCTTCTGGAAAATGGTTCTGCCTTCCAAACTGGTACGAAGAAGACCTCTATTCGGTTATAAACAGTTATTACTTCGGAAATTACAAGAAGAGTGCAGCCGATGCACTGGCTTTTCAGAAGAAATACGGTCCGGACAGATACTTTGCATATTACTACAATCTCGGAAATGCCATGCAGAATGCCCTGCCCGATAATCTGCTTAACAGTCCTTATTGCTCGGCAAAGGGACTGGCGGTAGAGATGTCAAACAATACCAACTATCAGCTTATGGGCTGCGGATGCGACCTGTGGCTGGCGATGGGGCATACTACGGTTGCCGAACATTGCGCCATGCTCGGTCTAATCTTCTCGCCCGAAAGCAGAAATGCCAAGATGGTTCGCAAACTTGCCGAGATAAACCGTCTGACTGGCGAGAAGGAAGTTGAAAATAAGTACAGACGGATGTTGGACAAGATGATTTGCTACCGGTGGGCAGCACATTCCGTGGCAAAAAAAACGCAGATGATTCTGCCTGAAAACGATACGATTGTAACAACAAACGACATCCGCGGATGTTTTGAAAACATGGCACAGAACAGGTTGCCAAACCGAATGGCGATAGACTATCTGTTGTGCTACGACCTTCTGACGGGTGCGCTTCAGCCATTCTGTAACGACCTTCAGGCGTACGGACGGAAAGTCTATTCGGGCAAACTGCCGCGAATATATCAAGAGGCTCTCCTCATTGTCTACGCATCGGCAAAGCAGCATGGCGACGAGCAGTTGGCAAGTCAGATTCAGCAGTATCCTGTGATGCAGGAGACGATGCGCGAATTTTCTGACTTCAACAAGGCGTTTGCCGAGACAAACGGTAACAAGCAGGCTCTCGAACCACGTTTTGGAAAGACATACTGGTTCTATCTGAAATTCAGAGTCAGGAGAGTCGGGAAAGTTCAGTAACTTAAAGCTTTTATAGTACAATGATAAACATTAAAGACCCAAAGTGGATTCCGTGTGTTGATGCGGTGCTGTCGGCTGCGTTTGCCGCGGCTGTTTTTCTGTTCTTTTGGCTGAAATATCCTTATCACTTGATATTTCAGGAGCAGTATCAGATTTTTCTGTGTACCGGCGATTTTGCGCGGCAGTTAATCTTGCTGCCCGGCGGACTGTCGGCTTATGTTGGCAGATTTCTTACGCAGTTCTTCTTCATGCCGGCTTGCGGAGCGGCGATAATGGCGGCTCTTCTGCTTGCCGTGCAGATTCTTTCGGCCTCGTTGCTGCGCCGTCGCAGTCTGCTAAACTATTCGCTCTCGTTCATTCCAGCGGCAATTCTGATGGTTTTGTATCTCGACGAAGACGTGCTTCTGCCGCTCGCCGTTTCCGAAGTTCTGCTTCTTCTTGCGGCAAAAATCGTCGTTTCTGTCGAGGGCGATATCCTTCGCAGACTGCTCGTCGTTGTGCTTGTGCCGCTGCTCTTCTTCGCGCTCGGAAATATAAGCGTCGTTTTTGTGCCGATAGTCCTTGCCGACGAGATTCTGCACAGAAAGATGAATCTTGTGAAGTGGCTGATTTTGATGATGGTAGCCGTGGCTGTTGCTGTTGCGTGCCCGTTTGTGGCGCAGCATTTCTGTAGTTATCAGTCGGACTGGCTGATGTTTGGACTTCACTATTACCGTCCTCGCTTTGCAACTCCGTATTATCTGTGGCTTTCTGCCGCCGTCGTGCCATTGGTTCTGGTAGCTTCGGCAATGATAAAACTTGGCGAGAAAGCCGAAAAATACATAGGATGGTGCGCCGTGTTAGTGATTGCCGTCGGCGCAGTCTATGCCGTTAATAAGAAGGCGATGCCGAGCAAGGAGATGGCGATGAGATACTCAAAACTGATGTATGATCAGCAGTGGAACGACATCATCGCCCTTGCCAACGAGCAGCCTCCAACAAATCCGATGTCGGCAATCTGCCTGAATCTTGCGCTGATAAAGACTGGCAATGCCAACAGCCTCTTCTGCTATCCGCAGCACGGAACGCAATGCCTTCTGCCTGAGTTTACGAAAGACTATGTTGCGCCGCTTGTTACGGCTCAGGTATTCTATCATCTTGGAATGATAAACGATGCCATGCGCTCAACATTCGAGGCACAAGAGTGCATTCCCGACTATCAGAAAAGTGCGTTCTGCTACAAAGTGCTTGCCGAGTGCAACTTGATTACAGGTAACTATCAGGTGGCAAAAAGATACGTCTCACTTCTGAAAAATACGATTTGCTACCGCAAATGGGCTGAGGATGTTAGCCAGTTACTGTGGCACAAAGGAGCATCGCCTTCTGCCGAGAAACTGCTGACAGACAAGGCTGTAGAGTCGCATCCAGTTTATGGACATCTTAGGAAGTTCCTAATCAGAAAGGAAAACGATTTCTTCTATTCCGAGACGGAGACAGACTCGATGCTCGGCAATGTCTATCTTACAAACACAAGCAACACGATGGCATACGACTATATGATTTCGTGGCTGCTGCTTGGCAAGAACGTGCCGCGATTCGTGGAAGTTTTTGATGTGAACCACGACCTTTACGGAAAGCCTCTGCCACGCCTCTATCAAGAGGTAATTGCGCTGGCGTGGGCAAAGGGGCATCGCGACTTTAGCGGAATCCCTTATCCGATAGAAAAGGACATCCAGATGAGTTTTTCCAACTTTATGCACGCCTACAAAGGCAAGGCTCCCGAGAGTTACATGAAGGCGAACTTCGGCAACACTTATTGGTACTATTTCGCTTTTGCAAACAATTAAAATGAAATATCTTATGAAGACGATTATATATTTTGCCGTATGCTGTATGCTGATGACTTCGTGTGGTATGGAGGCGGTGAAAAATGCTCGAACAGACGGCAATTTTCCGAAGATTTATCCTGATTATGTCGATGTTACCGTGCCGGCACAGATTGCACCGCTGAACTTTGCAATGGCTGACGATGCCGCATTGCTCGTTGATGTCGTTGCAACTGGCGAGAAAGGCGGAAATATCCACGTTCAGGGCGAATATGCCGATTTTGACGAGGCTGAATGGAAGGAACTTCTGCAACAGAACATCGGCTCGAAAATATGGTTTGAAGTCAGCGCAAAGACCGACGGCGGCTGGACTACGTTCCGCAAGTTCAGCATAAGCGTTAGTGGCGATGAGATTGATTACGGCATTGCTTACCGAAAACTTGCGCCGGGCTACGAAGTGTTCAGCAAGATGGGAATATACGAGCGCAATCTGTCGAACTTCGACGAAACTGCGGTGCTCGAAAATACGCAATTCGACGGTTGCTTGAACTGCCACGAGTTTAACAAATGCAATCCCGAAGGACTGACGATGCACATCCGCGGCGACCACAGTGCCACGCTTATAAGAACGCAAGGCGGCATAGAGGCTCTGAACACGAAGACTGACAGCACCCTCGGATTCTGTGTTTATCCGTATTGGCATCCGTCTGGAAAATTCATCGTTTACTCTACAAATACCACGCGACAGATGTTCCATTCGATGCCCGAGAAGATAATCGAGGTCTTCGATTTGGAATCGGACTTGCAAGTGTATGATATTCAGAAGAAAGAACTGATTTTGAGCAACTCGGTGATGCTTGCCGACTCGTGGGAGACATATCCTACATTCTCGCCCGACGGCAAGACGCTTTATTTCTGCACAGCCCAGAAGGTCGATATTCCGTCGGAGTTGAAGGAGGTGAGATACAGTCTCTGCAAGGCTTCGTTCAACTCCGAAACAGGAAAGGTTGGCGAGGATGTTGATACGCTTGTAAGTGTGCGCACTACGGGCAAGAGCGTCACATTTCCGAAGCCATCGTACGACGGACGCTATCTGATGTACACGTTGTGCGACTACGGATGCTTCTCAATCTGGCATCACGAGGCCGATTTGTTCCTGCTCGACCTTAAAACGGGCGAGAGCCGTGCGCTTTCATCTGCCAATAGCGCCGACACCGACAGCTATCACAACTGGAGCACCAACAGCCGTTGGTTCGTGTTCAGTTCGCGCCGCGACGACGGTCAGTTTACGCGCCTCTACCTCTCGCACATCGGTGCCGACGGAAAGGAGAGCAAGCCGTTTATGCTTCCGCAGAAAAATCCGAAGAAATATTATGCCGAGCTGATGATTTCGTACAACGTTCCGGAGTTCGTAACCGCGCCAATAAAATTCGACCGTATGGATGCCGTTGAAAAGATAAATTCTGCCGAACGAACCGCTTTAAAAGTCAGACGCTGATGTTTCATAAACTGAAAATCGACAAGAATACCGAACTTCCTGCAAAGTTCAACAATCCTTTCTGTTACACACCTCATCCGCTGTGCCTTGCTGCCGCCGATGAGGTGCGGAACTATATTGCCATGCGCACCGACTGGCACAATGAGTTGAACCAAGGCAAGATGTTCGGCGTTCTGGTTTGCGAGAGCGCATCGGGCGAGATTGGCTATCTGGCAGCCTTCAGCGGAAATCTGGCGCACAGCAACAATCATCCGTTTTTCGTTCCGCCAGTCTACGATTTGCTCAATCCGCAAGGATTTTTCAAGCAGGAAGAAAGCAATATTTCAGCCATCAATCATCGGATTTCGGAACTTCAGAACTCGGAGGAATATCAGAATCTTGTCGACGAATTGAGAACGAAAGAGGCTGAAGGACGGCAGAAAATTGATGCTTTCCGCCAGCAGATGAAGGCTGACAAGGCGCGTCGCGATGAGTTGCGCAAGACTGCCATCGACAAAGAAACCATCGATTTGCTGATAAAAGAAAGTCAGTTTCAGAAAGCCGAACTGAAAAGGCGCGAGCGCGATTTGAAACTTCAACTCGACGGACTGAAAGATAAGGTCGATGCCGTAAAAAATGAGATTGAACGTCTGAAACAAGAGCGTAAGCAACGCTCGTTCAGACTTCAGATGCAACTCTTTGACGAGTTTCGTCTGCTGAATGCCAAGGGCGAAGCGAGGGGAATATGCTCACTCTTTGCCCAGTCGCCAGACCATCCCGACATTCCGCCGGCAGGAACGGGCGAGTGCGCTGCGCCCAAGCTTTTGCAGTATGCCTATGTCAACGGCTTTCGCCCTGTTGCGATGGCTGAATTTTGGTGGGGCGAGTCGCCAAAAGGCGAGATTCGCCGTCACGGAAACTTCTATCCGGCATGCCAAGGCAAGTGCGCTCCGCTGCTCAGACACATGCTCATCGGACTTGACGTTGAGGAAAATCAGCATGAAAAAGAGGCATCGCGCAACCATCAGCCAAAAGTAGTTTTCGAGGACGAATGGCTGCTTGTTGTAGATAAACCGTCTGGAATGTTGTCCGTTCCGGGAAAGGTGAGCGAAGTGTCCGTTTATCAGTGGGTTGCCGATAATTATCCAGATGCCACCGGACCGCTGGTTGTTCATCGGCTCGACATGGCAACATCGGGCTTGCTCGTAATTGCCAAGAACAAAGATGTTTGCGCTATGATGCAGCGTATGTTCGAAGGTCGCGGGGTGGCGAAAAAGTACGTCGCGCTGCTCGAATCGCGCGGAAATCTAAGTGAAAACGAGAGTGGCAGTATTGAACTTCCGCTCGCGCCCGACTACATAAATCGTCCTCGTCAGAAAGTCGATTTCGTAAACGGAAAGACGGCGGTTACAACGTACAATGTTCTTTCGCGGACAGATGATTACATTCGCATTGAGTTGTTTCCTCACACGGGGAGGACACATCAGCTTCGCGTTCATTGCGCAAGCATTCAGGGACTAAATGCCCCGATAATCGGCGACGAGTTGTATGGCACTCGCGCCAGCCGTCTGTTCCTTCATGCCGAGCAGATTACGTTCGTGCATCCCGTAACAAAAAAGAGCCTCACCATTGTTAGTAAGGCTCCTTTCTGATGCGACTTTCATTTCTCTTTATAAAGAATCCGACGAATGTAAAGCCTGCTCCAACGGTGAAGAGTACAATGTAAAACAGTAGAAAATCGTTGGCTGTCCGGCAGATGAGCGGATTCGCTGGGTCGCAGTATACGGTGACTTCGTAGTCGCTGAAAAACTCCGATACCGATATCTTGCTTGTGTATTCCTTGCCTTCAATCTCGTATCTGATTACGGCGTAGTAGTGTCTTGATGTGCTTCTCCTTGCCGAGACGTTGTGTGTTGTGGTGCTGTAAGTCTTCAGAACCGTCGCCTCGGTCTTTGTGAGCGACGATATCGAAAATTTGTCCCAAGCAAGGAGCGAGAGTCCGATGAAAATCAGCAGCGCGCCCAGACCAATGAAAATCTTAGGCAGAATGTCGGTCTGGCTATGCGTTCTGAATGTTCTGTGGTCGTATCTTGATTCAACAGAGACGTACGAACTTTTGATATCCTTCCTTATTATATAGATGCCTCCGACAATGAATCCGATGGCAAAAAGATAGCAGAATACAAGCATTCCGATGACGAATGCTGGGTTGTATTCGGTTGTCTCGATGCCGTTTACGTTGCTCGTAACGATGTAGAAATCGTCTGTTCCGCCTTTCGCGTAGATGTAGTACGACGGGATGGCAAAAGAGAAGATTCCTATCAGCAGAAAAACAAGTCCTAAAGCGTTGATTTTGTGTGTTGCGCTCATGTGTTATTTCTTGATTTGTCTGACTGGAAAGTTGAAGTAAGTGTCGGGGAACGGTTCGTCCTTCAGCGTGAAGTGCCACCACTCGGTGTCGAGCGGTTTGAAGCCGTGACTAAGCATTGCGCGGCGCAGAATCATGCGGTTTTTGAACTGCTCGGCTGTGATGCTCTTGCCTGTCGGACTCTTGTGATTGTCGCCTGTAAATTCGCCAGTCTCGGGATTTCCGCAGAAATCAGGGTGGCTCTCAGGACCGAACCAGTCGAACGTTCCGCCCATGTCGAGTTCTTTTTCTGTTTTCATATCGAAGAGCGTAAGGTCGATGGTCGAGCCGCGTGTGTGTCCGCTGTGCGCCATGATGTATTCCTGCTCAAACAGCACGCTCTTGTCGAGGTCGGGATAGAAGTAAGTCTTCATCAGCGTGTCTGATATGTTTTCTGCCCATCGCACAAAGTGGTCTACGCCTTTCTGAGGGCGGTAGGCATCGTAAATCTTCAGTCTGTAGCCCTGCGACATCAGTTCGTCGCTCACGGCGCGCAGACTGTCGCCAGCTTTCTTGGTGATGAGTGCGGTAGGCTCTTCGTATCCGTCGATGCGCTGCCCGACAAAGTTGTATGTGCCGAAATATCTTATTTCCAGAATTGCATCGGGCACGGCATCGGTAAGTGTTACGAACTGGCTCGTGTCCTCGGTTGGATTAACGGCTTGCTTCTTGTTTCCCGAACAGCCCGAAATAAGCCACGCACAGCAGATTGTTACGAGTGCGAGCAACGAAAGATTGGTCTTTTTCATATTTCTTAAACTTAATTGTGACTACTGCCGGGAGCAAATATAAAACATTTTTTCGTGCCGAATATCTTTTGTCCGAAAAACATAACAAAAACGGCTGTTCTTGCGATGAAGAACAGCCGTTCGAATTGAGTTTAAATCTTATTCAAAACCTTTTCAATCAAATCAGGCATTCCCGACTTGTACGATGTGTTTGCCTCTTTTGCCAGTCGGTTGGCAATAACCATGCATACTGTCATTGCCTTGTGTCCCATCAGACGGCTCAGACCAGCCACGGCAGACGATTCCATCTCAAAGTTGGTAACCTTGTAGCCCTTGTACTCAAACGATTCAATCTTCTCGTTAAGATGAGGGTCGGCAAGCGGAATGCGCAGTTCTCTTCCTTGCGGACCGAAGAATCCGCCGCAGGCGATAGTCACACCGCGAACCATGTTCTCACCGTCAATACGGTCGAGCAGTTCCTTGTCGGCATCAATAACATAAGGTGCTGCAAGTTGCGGAAGCCATTGAGTGTGTTTCTTGAAAGCCTCTTCGAACTCAAGGTCGCAAACATCGTTTCTGCCGGCGTAGAAGTTAAGCAGACCGTCAAAGCCGATGCTCTTCTCGCTCATGATGTAAGTGCCCACCGGAGTGTAAGGCTGAAGTCCGCCGCAAGTGCCTATTCGCACTATTTCGAGAGTGCGGTGCTTTGGCTTCTCCTCGCGGGTGTTGAAGTCGATGTTTGCCAAGGCGTCAAGTTCGTTCAGCACAATGTCTATGTTGTCGCAGCCAATACCGGTGCTCAGCACTGTTATTCTCTTGCCCTTGTACGTTCCGGTTATGGTGTGGAACTCGCGGCTCTCAACGTCGCATTCCTTGCTGTCGAATAGACTTGCAACCAAGCTAACTCTGCCCGGGTCGCCAACCAGAATCACCTTGTCTGCCAGTTGCTCTGGCTTGAGGTGAAGGTGAAAAACAGAACCATCCTCGTTGATGATGAGTTCTGACGATGCGAAATACTTTTTAGCCATAGTATTCTGTATTTTATATGTTCTATATGAACTACAAAGGTATAAAATAAATCCGATTATTTTGCATGAATTTTGAATAATATTGCTTTTCATGTCTGAAGAAGGAAAAATCCGTGTGCGTACAACATTTTACAACTGCGTGAGCAGCAATGACAAAAACATAATCAGTCTGTACCTTTGTTAAGCCCGTAATTTGATTATGATATTTTTAACTCGGAAATTTGATATTTCCGAAAAATATTTGCATTTAGATATTTGCCGTTAACGCAAAAAATGTATCTTTGCGACATTACAAATACTATTTAGCCAATGAAAAAATGTTTCTTCGCGGTCGATCTTGGAGCCACAAGCGGCCGTACAATGTTGGGTTCTTTTGCCGATGGCAAGTGCGAACTTCAGGAGGTTAACAGATTTGCCAATCATCTTGTTGAGATGAACGGACATTTCTTCTGGGATATATACGAACTATATTATAATATTGTAGAAGGACTGAAACTTGCGTCGGCAATGGATGTCGAAATCACATCTATAGGTATCGATACTTGGGGCGTTGATTTTGTTACCGTTGGAAAGGACGGAATGTTCCTGCGTCAGCCGTACGCATACCGCGATCCTCACACCGAGGGCGCGCCAGAGAAGTTCTTCGAGAAGTACGACCGCAAGAAACTCTACGAGCAGACTGGTATTCAGGTGATGAATTTCAACTCACTTTTCCAGTTCGACACGCTTCGCCGCAACAATTGCAGCGCGCTTGCCAATGCCGACAAAATTCTCTTCATTCCTGATGCCCTGAGTTATCTTCTTACAGGACAGATGGTTTGCGAGTACACAATAGCAACAACAGCGCAGATTGTAAATGCGCGCACATTCAAACTTGAACCAGAGATTCTGAAATCAGTTGGACTGACTGAGGACAGTTTCGGAAAGTTCGTATATCCGGGCGAGAAGGTCGGCGAACTTACTGCCGAGGTGCAGAAGCAGACAGGACTTGGAGCAATCCCTGTGATTGCCGTTGCCGGACATGATACTGGCTCGGCGGTTGCTGCCGTTCCTGCCGTAAGCAAGAATTTCGCTTACCTCAGCAGCGGAACATGGAGTCTGATGGGTGTTGAGACAGAAGAGCCTGTCATCACAGCCGAGACAGAAAGACTGAACTTTACAAACGAGGGCGGTGTTCAGCACACCATCCGCCTTCTGAAAAATATCTGCGGAATGTGGCTGCTGGAGCGTTGCCGTCCTAACTGGGGCGAGACAGACTACGGTCAGCTCATCGCTGGTGCTGAGGCTTCTGAGCCGTTCAAGTGCCTTATCGACCCAGACGACCAGATGTTTGCAAATCCTGCCGACATGGAGACTGCCATTAAGGATTATTGCAAGAAGACATCGCAGCCTGTGCCAGCAAACCGCGACGAGATTGTACGCTGTATCTTCGACAGTTTGGCACTGAGATACCGCGAGGTTCTTGAGATGCTTCGCACACTAACTCCAAACAGCATCGAAACGCTTCATATCATTGGTGGCGGAAGCCGTAACAAGTTCCTTAACCAGTGCACAGCCAACGCCATCGGATTGCCAGTCGTTGCCGGTCCTTCTGAGGCTACTGCCATCGGAAACATCATGGTTCAGGCTATGGCATCGGGCGAAGCATCAGACCTTTACGCTATGCGCAAGGTTCTTGCATCAACTCTCCAGCTTGATAAGTTCGAGCCTCAGAATGCCGCTGCATGGGACGCAGCATACGCTAAATTCAAGAAAATTGTAAACAGATAATATTAACTATAATTTTAATATAGAAAAGTTATGAAAGAATCGCTTATTCATTCAGCTTACGAGGTAGCAAAAGAACGCTACGCTGAACTTGGTATTGATACAGAGAAGGTTATCGCACAGCTTCAGGACTTCCACTTGTCTATGCACTGCTGGCAGGCAGATGATGTTCACGGCTTTGAGCCAAAGGCTGGTGCTATGTCGGGTGGTATCCAGAGTACCGGCGACTATCCGGGTGCTGCTCGCAATATCGACGAACTTCGTGCCGATATTCTTAAGGCTAAGAGCCTTATTCCGGGAACACACCGCTTGAATCTTCACGAGATTTACGGCGAGTTCAACGGCAAGTTCATCGACCGTAACGAGTGCAGCGTTGACATGTTCAAAGGCTGGATGGAGTGGGGTAAGGAAAACAACACCAAACTCGACTTCAACTCAACAAACTTCTCTCATCCAAAGAGCGGAAACCTTACAATCTCTAATCCTAACAAGGAGATTCGCGAGTTCTGGATTGAGCACATGAAGCGTTGCCGCGAGATTGCAAACGCAATGGGTGAGTATCAGAACGATCCATGTATCATCAACCTGTGGATTCACGATGGTTCTAAGGACGTTACTGTAAATCGTATGCAGTACCGCGCTCAGTTGAAGGAGAGCCTCGACGAGATTCTTGCTACAAAATACAAGTGGGAGAAGCCATGCCTTGAGTCAAAGGTATTCGGTATCGGTCTTGAGTCAATGACTGTTGGTTCTAACGACTTCTACAACGCATACGCTTCAAAGAACAACGTGATGGTAACTCTCGATACTGGTCACTTCCACCCAACAGAGTCAATCGGCGACAAGGTAAGTTCATTGCTTCTGTTCGTTCCAGAGTTGATGCTTCACGTTTCACGCCCAGTTCGTTGGGATTCAGACCATGTAACAATCATGGACGACCTTACAACAGAGTTGTTCTACGAAATCGTTCGTGCAGGTGCTATCGACCGCGTACACTATGGTCTCGACTACTTCGACGGCTCAATCAACCGTATCGGTGCATACGTTGTAGGTTCACGCGCTGCTCAGAAGTGTATGACTCGTGCATTGCTCGAGCCAGTTCAGCAGATTCGCGACATGGAGAACGCTGGTCAGGGCTTCGAGAAACTTGCTACCATCGAGGAGCACAAGGCAATGCCATGGAATGCAGTTTACGATGAGTTCTGCCTCCGCAACAATGTTCCTGTAGGTCTTGATTTCATCAAGGAGTGTCAGGAGTACGAGAAGAACGTAACATTGAAGAGATAATAGAAAAGGATTTTGTACCCCTTGCCCCTTCTTTCTACAAAGGAGGGGTTTGGGGTATTTTCTGTATATAAAAATTCTGTTACATGGAATTGATTATAGGACTTTTGATAATTGCTGTCGGTGCATTCTGCCAGTCATCGTGCTATGTGCCGATAAACAAGATAAAGAACTGGAGTTGGGAGAGTTACTGGATTGTTCAGGGCGTGTTTGCTTGGGTTCTGTTTCCGTTCTTGGGTGCGCTGCTCGCCGTTCCTGAGGGACACAGTTTCTGTGAAATGTTTGCCGAGACAAGTTCGTTCAACATCTGGATGACAGTTCTGTTCGGCGTTCTGTGGGGTGTGGGCGGACTGACCTTCGGCTTATCTATGCGCTATCTTGGCGTGGCTCTCGGACAGAGCATCGCGCTTGGAACATGCGCCGGACTTGGTACGATAATGGGACCTGTTCTGCTCAATGTGTTCTTCCCAGAGCTTGATGCACTTTCATCGCTTACATTTGCCGTAATCTTGGGCGTTGTCGTAACGCTTGTGGGCATCGCCATCATCGGTGTTGCAGGCTCAATGAAGGCTTCTTCGCTTTCTGAAGAAGAGAAGAAAGAGGCTGTTAAGGATTTCAACTTTCCTAAGGGTCTTGCCATCGCGCTGCTTGCCGGCTTCATGAGCGGTTGCTTCAATGTTGGTCTTGAGTTTGGAAAGGACATTCATTTTGCCGATTCTGACCCGATGTTCGCCACACTTCCGGCTACGTTGCTCGTAACTCTCGGCGGATTTGTTACAAACCTTGTATATTGCTTCTATCAGAACAGTGTAAACAACACATGGTCTGACTACAAGAAGGCTGATGTATGGGGAAACAACATCTTGTTCTGCGCCTTGGCTGGTGCTTTGTGGTACAGCCAGTTCTTCGGACTGTCGCTTGGCAAGGGCTTCCTTACATCTTCTGAGACACTCACAACATTGGCATTCTGCATCCTCATGGCTCTAAACGTAACATTCTCAAATCTTTGGGGTATTATCCTGAAGGAGTGGAAGGGCTGTTCGCAGAAGACTATAACGGTGTTGGTGATAGGCATCATCGTGCTTATTGTATCAACATTCATTCCGGTTTTGGTAGGATAATTAAAACATAATAAACAAAATGAAAAGTATTCTTGACGGTCGCGACGGTTTGAAGGCTGTCGTTGACCAAATTGCCGAGGTAACCGGTTACCTTTGGCAGAAAGGTTGGGCAGAGCGTAATGGCGGTAACATTACCGTAAATGTTACTGAGTTTATGGATGATGAGTGCAAGGCTATGCCTGCCATTGCACCTGTTAAGCAGATTGGCATGGTTCTGCCACAACTTAAAGGCAAATATTTCTATTGCAAGGGTACTGGCAAGCGTATGCGCGACTTGGCACGCTGGCCTATGCAGAACGGCTCTATCGTTCGCATCTGCGACGATTGCGCAAGTTACGAGATTATTGCCGACGAGCCTGTTGCTCCTACATCTGAGCTTCCTACACACCTCGCATTGCAGAACTATCTGCTCGAGACTGGCTCATGCTATAAGGCAACTTTGCACACTCATCCGATAGAACTTGTGGCAATGAGCCACATTCAGCGTTTCTTGCGCGACGATGAGATGACACGCGTGCTTTGGTCTATGATTCCAGAAACTCTTGCCTTTGCTCCGCTTGGCATCGGTATCGTGCCTTACGGTCTGCCTTCATCGGTAGAACTTGCAAAGGACACTTTGGAGAAGATTAAGACTCACGACGTAGTGCTTTGGGAGAAGCATGGCACCGTAGCCGTAGGTCAGGACATCATGGATGCCTTCGACCAGACTGACGTGCTCTGTAAGGCTGCAAACATCTACATGTGCGCCCGCAGCATGGGCAGCGAGCCTGATGGTATGACTGCCGAGGCTATGAAAGAAGTGCAGGATGTGTTCAACCTGCCAAAAAAGCGTCCGTGCTAAAAATGTAAAATATTAAGAGCGAGGGTAGCAGTTTTTTATTGCTGCCCTCGTTTTTTTGCTTCTTTCGGCAAAGCCAAGACGGATAAAATTTGTATCTTTGCACAAACACAAATTTTGCTTATGATTCAGAATAGAAAACTGTTTGTTGCCGACGACAAAATGGCAAACATGGTAAACGAGTTTCACGACATTATACTCGTTTTGCCGCGTTTCGGCATCAATCTCGGCTTTGGCGACCGCTCTGTTGCCGAGGTGTGCAACATGTATAACGTAGATGTGGCGTTGTTCCTGATGGTTGGCAACATCTACGGAGTTGAGGGATATTATCCCGAGTCGATTCTGAACGAGCAGCAACTGAAAGCCTTGATAGACTATCTGATGAAATCGCACCGCTACTATCTTGACGAGCGCGTGGGACACATCGGAAATCATCTTCTGCACATAGCCAACAGCATAGAGCCAAAGTTCGGCAATATCCTGAAGAAGTTTTTTGATGACTATCGCACCGAGGTTGCCAGTCATTTCAGTTTCGAGGAAGATAGTGTCTTTCCTTACATCGACTCTCTGCTGAAGGGCGAGGAGAAAGACACGTTCAGCATCCGCCAGTTCGAAGAAAACCACAGCAACATCGAGGACAAACTCGATGATTTGATAAACATCATAGTTAAGTATCTGCCTGGCGATTCGCTGCCGCGTGAGCGCACATCGGTCTTGTTCGATTTGTTCAGGCTGTCTTCAGACCTGAAGAAACACGCTCTTATTGAGGATTATTTACTTGCTCCATCGGTTGAGGCTCTTGAAAACGAGATGAAATGAAGAAGAAGGTAGTACTATTAAGTGATTCGGAAATTGTGTCTTTGGGCATGAGTGCGATAATTGGCAATATGCCCGATTTTGTTTTGGTTGAGCGCACATCGTCGCTCGAGTTGGCGCAGTCGGCTGTTATCCACAACCGTGCGGAGATGCTCATCGTAGAGCCGCATATCATCGATTATTCTACCCGAAATGCCGTGCGTGGCGTTCTGCACAACATTCCGTCTACCATCGGATACAGCCTTGTTGCACTTATGACACACTATGTTGACAGAAGTGTTCTGAAGCAGTTCGACGGCTACATCGAACTTTCAGACGGTGCAGAGCAGATTGAGGATGTGCTTCGCCAGTGCATATCAGGCGACAAGCCTAAGGATTTGGCAGAACCAGTGGTAGGAACAAACGCTTATGCCATGAACGAGGATTTGTCGGAACGCGAAATCGAGGTGCTTGTGGCTGTGGCAAAGGGCTTGCAGAACAAGGAAATTGCCGAGACTCTGAATATTTCGGTTCACACTGTAATGTCGCACCGAAAGAACATCATAGCAAAGACAGGGATTAAGTCTATTGCCGGTCTCACGGTCTATGCGCTGATGAACGGCTTGATAGAGGAATCGGCAATAAAGTAAGCCGAAGGGGAAAAATATAAGACGCATCATGTTACACAACAGGATGCGTCTTTTGTACTAATAAATAAAATAAACAAACTTATGTAATAAACGACTTAATCTAAACTATGGCTAATCTTTATGGCAGTTGCACTTCTTTCCGCAAGAACTGCAGTTGCATTTTCCCTTACCACTTGCCGCTTTCCAGAAGTGGTATGCTGCGTAACAAACTGTTGCAGCAACGATAGCGTAAACTAATATATCTTGAAACATGTTCTGTATCTTATTTACATTTGCAAAGATAGAGGTTTTTAATGTTGCCGGCAATACCTAAAATTAGTGATTTAAGCATTCCGAAGTCATTATTTATAGTGATAAAAAAACAGCGCATTGCTGTGATGCGCTGTTTCTGAGTTGGTTACACGAGTTTGTTCTTTATGAGCCTTGCATCATCTTCT
>JAEEGK010008476.1_pt1 | contig 24254 bp, 19 predicted proteins | sample 8958771 | NCBI WGS metagenome assembly JAEEGK01 (sample SAMN16246547, study PRJNA631951) | gut metagenome | biome: gut microbiome; feature: rumen; material: SC-attached | host: Bos | place: Iran: Karaj | collected 2018-10
TCGCCCAATGCGGAGTCCAGGTCGTCAACACCTATTTGGTATGCCTCAACAGTAGCTATGAGCGGCATGGAGAGCTTGATTTGCACAAGCTGTTCGTCATTCTCGATATGAAGGATTTGGTGGAGAACGAATACCTGAAAGTGCCTGCACAGAGCAACCAAGCCTTGAAGATCTTGGGCATGAAGGACGAGCCTGACTACGACCTTTCCGAACGCTGCATGAAACCATACACCTGCGCTTTCCTTGACTACTGCAAACGTCAGCATGGTGTGCCACAGGACGAGCCTACCGTTTTCGACCTATATCGTATGAACTTCTCGAAGAAGCTGGAACACTATCATGCCGGACGTATTACTTTCGATGTATTGCGCTCGGAGAAGCTGAGCGACAAGCAGCAGATGCAAGTGGAGTGTACGCTGAAACAAAAGGAATACATCAATGTAAATGGCATCCGCGAGTTCCTTTCCAATCTGAGTTATCCGCTTTATTTCCTTGACTTTGAGACCCTACAGCAAGCCATTCCCCAATTTGACGGACAGAAGCCATACCAACAGATTACCTTCCAGTACTCGCTCCACATCAAGGAGAGTGCCACAGCACCCTACCAACACAAGGAGTTTCTGGCACCCAGCGACGGCACTGACCCGCGTCGCGTCGTAGCCGAGCAGCTTTGCAAGGACATACCGATGAACGTCTGCACCTTGGCCTACAACAAAGGCTTCGAGTGCGGTCGCATCAAGGAATTGGCGGAGCTGTATCCCGACCTCGCCGTTCATCTGATGAACATCCAAGAGCATATCCAAGACCTGCTCACGCCTTTCCAGAACGGCTACTATTACGTTCCCGCCATGGGTGGCTCGTTCAGCATCAAGAGCGTGCTGCCGGCATTGTTCCCCGATGACCCAAGCCTTGACTACCACAACCTTACCGGTGGTGTCCAAAACGGCGGCGATGCGATGACCATTTTCCCAAAAATCCAGCACATGCACCCCGATGAAGCCCAGGCCGCCCGTGAAGCCCTGCTCCGCTATTGCGAGCTTGACACTTGGGCTATGGTGAAGGTTTGGGAGAGATTGGAAGTTGTGGCGAAATAATCAGAATAAGAATTTAATATAGTGATAATCCATAAAAACCTCGCGACGTAAAAAGGTAATCGCTAGCTAACCTATGGCAAATTATAAAGTGAAAAACGGTGTTGGAATCATTCCGAAAGGAAAAACGACAGTTGGATTCCCTGCTTTCGAAGGCCGCACTGATTTGATGAGTGTCATTATCCCCGAATCCGTGATGAGGATTGGAGAATCCGCCTTTGAAGGTTGCACGGGCCTGACAAGCGTCATTATCCCCAACTCGGTGACGATGATTGAAGAACGTGTCTTCAAAGATTGCACGAGTCTAGCAAGCATCGTCATCCCTGATTCTGTGAGAACGATTGGAGAAAGCGCCTTTGAAGGCTGCACAGGTCTGACAAACATCGTTATTCCCAACTCAGTGACGACGATTTACGAACATGTCTTCTTTGGTTGCACGGGTCTGACAAGTGTCGTCATTCCTGATTCGGTAACTCAGATTAGAACAGGGGCTTTCAAAGGTTGCACGGGTCTGACTAGCATCATTATCCCCGACTCCGTGACGGATATTTGGGAAAACGCCTTTGAAGACTGCATAGGGCTAAAAAGCATTGTCATCCCCGGTTCGGTGTCGGTGATTGGAGAGAAGGCCTTCTATAACTGTACAGGCTTGACAAGCATCGTTATCTCCAAATCAGTATCTGAGATTAGAGAATATGCTTTCGGTGGTTGTCCAGAACTGAGCCGCATTGTTGTTGAATGGGGAAATGTATTGTATCTTCCTTCAGACGACGGTTGCAATGCCCTCATTCAGCGAGATGCTAAAGGCTACATATTATGTCTAGGATGCAAAAACACAATAATTCCCGACACGGTGACAAAGATTGGAGTTGGAGCCTTTTATGGTTGCACAGGCCTAACAAGCATCGCTATTCCCGATTCGGTGAAGGAGATCGAAGAGAGTGCCTTTGAAGGTTGCACCGCCCTAAAAACCATCTTTGTTCCTGCTAAGAGGGCCGACTACTATAAGAAGCGCCTACCCGAAGAGCTTCACAGACTCATCGTGGAACTGCCTGCGGAGAAGTCGGAGAGTATGGCAGAGAAGTGAGGAAGAAAAAATTATGAATTTTTGGCAAAAAGTTTCTATTTTTGCATTGAAAACCGCAAATGATATAAAAGGACTCTAAAATAATCATTTATTTATAAACTTCAAAATGTGTTAATTATGAAAACAACATCAGGTGACAAACAAAAATTAAGTATGGCGGGCGAGTATGGTGTCTGTGCAGAACTATCCAAACGAGGATTTGATGTTAGCATAACAATGGGTAACTCTAAGGCGGTTGACATTTTTGTCCATCTTGATGATGGATCATTTAAAAGAATTGAAGTGAAGACCACACGGAGTAATAGATTTGTTACTGGATTCTTCCAAAAGTACTATGATAAAAGTCGAAACTATCATCCCGACTTCTGGGTTTTAGTTTTCATTGACTCTGAGAATATCTCGCATTATTACATTCTCAGTCATGAAGAAATGGGAAGAGCACAAATGGAAATGAACAAAATGACAGAATGGAAACAAGTTTTTGGGTGTGACAACGTGAAACGAAGCATGGTTGCGCAATATGAAAATGCATGGGAAAAAATCAAATAGCAGAGAATTGGTTTTTGATACTGATCTTGATTTCTCTCTAAAATGACTTATCACAAAACGATTGAATATAACCTAAAAACCTCGCGATGTATAGGCTAATCGCTAATTAGTTATGGCATATTTATTATCAGAAACAACACCTGTTATCCATGTAAAAAGGACAAGCCAAGAAGAAATGGTGGTTTGCTCGTTAAAAAGTAGTATTGTGTCTTCTGATGCTTGGCGTGGAGACAAAGAGTTGGAAAAATTGGAATTTGCTATGAACATCGAAACAATCCGTTCCGGTGTTTTCGAGGACTGCACCTCATTAACCACCATTAAGTTATGTGAGTCTTTGAAGCGAATTGAAGCGAATGCTTTTGCGGGTTGCACGGCATTGCGAGAGGTTGTCGTTCCAGAATCTCTTGAAGAAGTTGATTGCTGGTTTGATTTAAGAAGGGTTTCCCAAACAATACTCAAAAATCCATCATCAGAGGAACTTGCCAATAACCTGAAAAAAGGTTATGCGATGGATTTCTATTACAAAGGCGAATTTCGACCTGATTTTTGGGATTGACATGTCTTGTAAACAACAGAACCAGCTGTAGATAGCCCCTTCATGAAGCCGGAGGCTGGCTGGCATCCTTCTTATCCTGTAGTAAAAAGGTCTTGGGATGCCGTTTTTAAACTTTTTTTGCCCCGATTTACGAATTTTCGGACGAATCGTATTATATTATGCTGTTTTCAACTAAAACAGCATCAATATGAACGATTATCTTTTTGCCCTCATCTTGTCCACCTATATTATTGGCGGCGTCTTCATCGTCCTTTGGATGGATAGAAACTATTTCGATGCCAAATACGGCAGTGAATCCTCTGAAAAATGGAGCGTTTGGCGTGTCCTTTTCTGGCCTTTCATTTTGCCGTTCGTTTGGCCTAAAGCTATGCGGATCAAGAAGCAACGGACAGCGCAAGCCCATGCCGATTTTGAAGCCATGATGGCACACTGGGATGCAGTTGCTGAAGAAGCCAAAGAGATGATCATCGAAGGCAATGTGCTGGTACGCGGCATTGCTGGCGAAGCCATCCCAAACACAGTGACGGAAATCGGAGAACAGGCTTTCTGTTGCTGCGAGGAACTAGTGGAGGTCATTATCCCAAATTCGGTGAAGAAAATCGGCAAGGAAGCCTTCTGCGCCTGCGCCAACCTGACCAAAGTTGTCATCCCTGACTCGGTAATAGAGATTGGCAGCGGTGCTTTCGACGAATGCACCAGCCTCACAGAGGTTCACCTGCCAGCCTCTTTGCGCAAGCTTGGCTTGGCCTTCGATGACGGCCACTACGAGGGAAGGGACATCTACGTCCATTTCACCGACCCTGCCCAATGCAAGGTGGAGATACTCGACGACGAGTCGACGGGCTGGCCCGCAAATTGGAACGACCGGCTCTTTGTGCCAAAGGGCAGCTGCCAAGCCTTCGAAAAAGCCGAGCCGTGGTGCGGTTTTGAGACGATTCAAGAGTTCGAATAAAACTGTTTTGAAAAATATTTTTGACCCAATCTTTAAAATTTCGGCAAAAAAGAACTATTTAAGGCCTAACCCCTTAAAACAACATCCTTATGAACACCACCATCAAAACCTCCTCAGAAAAGCAATTCACTCAAATCCGTCGTTTCGTAAAGAAAAACAAGATCTACAACACCGTTACAGAAGAAAACGGTGTCTACATCATCACACTCTTTGGACTCAAACCCAAAGAACTGGAAAAGTTCATCAAGGACTTCATCAAGACCAACCACCTCACCAAAGTCCAGCAGCAGGAGCCTTTGGCTCTTGCTGCCTGAGTTTTTGTTTCGTCTGAGGTTTAAATATTGTATAGACCTTTCTATAGATAATTAAAACAACGCCCTTTGGAACGCATCAATAATCAACTTTTCAAAAACAAAGATAAAACTGAAAAACCATGAAAATTGAAAACTTAGACAAATTCCTACAAGAGATTGGCCACGCACCTCTATTGAGTGCAGACCAGGAATTGGAACTACTCAAAGCCATTCGTGAAAAAGGCTCTGACTGCTACGAGATGGAACAGCTGAGCCAATCGAGCATGAGGTTTATGGTTGCCTTGGCGGTACAATATAAGAATTGTGGGCTGAAACTGGAAGAACTGATTCCTACCGGTGTTGAAGGTTTGGGAAAAGCTGCACTGAGCTACGACTTCGACAGCGACATCCCTTTCATCAAATATGCTGTTCCGTTGATGCGGAAGTGCTTGGAGGAGGCTGTTGCGAAGAAATAGTCGGTGCATCATATCATATTCCCACCAAAAAAGCAAAAAAAGATGCTAATTTGTATTTTTGATAAAAAACAGCTTATATTTGCAGACAAAATTAGTTTAACCATAAAAACCTCGCGATGTAAAGGTTAATCGTTTTGACAAATGAAATTTTTACTATATTTGCTTACTAAAGATTCAAAATTCTGTAATGGTCGTTTTAGTCAATATCCACACGAAAAAGATTACGCTGAAGGTAATCTGATTAATAACATGTATGAGGTAGGCCTTTTAGGCCTTTATGAGAAAAGTGAATTGAAATTTGAAAAGATTTATGATGATTTTTTGGGGTCTGTAAATTCACAAGGCGGGCAAAAAGAGGCCAAAAGTGTTGAAGTCTCCGAAGAAAGAAAATGTCGTTTAGAAAAAATGTCTGAGGATGAGTTCGAAGAGTTGAAAAAGAGACTTGTGAAAAACTGTCCCAAAAAGAAGGATTGCCATAGTTGTAGTATTGATAAAGGAGATTGCCCTTTGTTGAATCCTTGGAAGAAAGAAGGTGATGGATATTGGCATTCGTATTCATTATTGGGCGAATATCTGCCAGACTTGAAAAAAGTTGTACTATACGTGAATAACATTGACGATGCTTGTGGGAAACCGACATATAACGGCGTATTATCTACTTACATTCACGAATTGTTCCACGCCTATTTCCATTATGTCACTGAGCAAAAAAAAGCGAAGCATAATTACATCAGGGAAGTAGAAGAGGCTATAACTGAATTTAGCTCTTTGGCGTTTCTTAGGGTGAAGAAAAAATCAGATGATGATAAATGGTCAGAAATTTTTGAATGGACAAAGAAATCTATTGGCGAAAAGCAAAAAACCGTTGGCGACCTCCCCGCCTATGGCTTTGGGCGCTATCTTTTTGACAACATTCCAGAAGACGAGGCTTTTGAATGGATTAACAAATATGCTGAAAGGCTCGGATATATAGATGAGGAAGACGAACTTGTGAAACAATACAAGCAGATGGTTTGCCCCTGCTATCCTTCAGAGCCTGACCAGTGCATGGAACTTTTGAGAAAAATATTGTTTGAAACCAGTAATAAACCAATACAACCTCGTAAAGTTAAAAAGCCTGCTGATGGCACGGATAGTTTGGTCTTGGTTGATTACAAACCTGCTTATGATTCTTTTGGTTGGAAGGGCGAGATTCATATCGAGTACGATCGCTGCACAGATGAATTCAACTATTGTAATGGATTTATGGGGAGATGGGATTTGTCTGCCGAAGACATTGCTAGGATAAAAGCGTTCTTGCAGGATGAAAACAATCTCCGTGACTTCTTTGACGATAGGAAGGCCTATAGTATGGAAGAAGCGATAAGAACGGAGCATTACAGGGCATATACGCTTCATATCAAATGGAAGGGAAAGGATAAGACTATAAGTGTTGGCTTTGGTTCAACGATTCCATTTAAACATCCGTTCTATTAGTTTCATCCCGGCCTCACGGTGAATCTGCTTAATAACAGCGACCATATTGTTGACCTCATTGAGCCCTTCCGCCAAAAGATGGTTTATCTGCCCGAGATGAACGGCTCGTTCAGCATCAAGGATATGCTGCCCGCTGAAGTCAAAGCCAGTCACGAAGCCCTGCTCACTTATTGCGATCTTGATATATGGGCCATGGTGAAAGTGTGGAAAACTGATGGAAATGGCAAAATAATAAAGCCCGTTTTTGAAATTTCGGCAAAATGTTTCTATATTATGCTGTAACCAAATAAAAACAGCATTAATATGAACACAACCATCAAGACTAACTCCGAAAAGCAACTCACCCAAATCCGTCGTTTCGTCAAGAGAAACAACATTTACAGCACCATTACCGAGGAAAACAACCTCTACACCATCAAACTCATTGGCCTCAAAGCCTCAGAAATCGAAAAGTTCATCAAAGACTTCATCAAAACCAATAACCTTACCAAAGTCAAGCAGCAAGAGTCTGAGGCTCTTGCTGCCTAATGCTACTGTACATGGAACATGTGGTTTTATTTGGTGTAAGCCTTTTCAAAGTGGGCGATACAGCCTATTACCGTTCGCCTGAGTCGAGATATGCCATTAGGAAGGCGAAGGTCGTGAAGGTGGAGGAGAGGCATCGTCGTATTGATAGAAATATCTTCATCCCGTATGATATGCTCACCTTGGAAAACGGCATCGTGGTAAACGCGTCGGCGGCATTTACCTCTCGAAAAAAGGCAGAAGCATTCCTCATCACTGAGCTCAAGACACGTCTGGCGTTCCAACAAGTGGAACTGGCCAACCTGCAGCATGAGATGGCTTACGAGAAGGCCGTGCTCGAAAGGTTGGAGAAAGTGAACAAAGACGGAAGTCTTTCCGTTTAAAGGCATGTTTCTGCACTTGGAAAAATGTCAATATTTCAAAGGTGGAATGAAAATTCCACCTTTTTTCTTATTTTTGCGCCCTATTAATTTAGGAGTATCCCGCCATGCGCAAACTATATCTTATCCTTCTGTTTTTGGTTTTGGCTATGCCTTCTCGGGCGGCCTACCTCCTCATTCCCATGGACAACACCCAGACCAACCACCTGAAAGCCTACGGCGTGGCCTATTGGGTGCTGCAACGCGAGGTGGAGATCAGCTGGCTGCTGAACTATAGGGGAGGGAGTTACCTGATTCCTTACCATGACATGTTTGAGCGTGAGTGCAAGATGCGTAACGTGTCGTACAACGTCATCGCTGATGCACAAGCCGACGCCATCCTTGCTGAAATTGCCGACCCTGGCGTGAACATGGATGAGATGAAACTGCAAAAGGTGCCACGCATCGCGGTCTATGCGCCAAAAAACAACCTGCCTTGGGACGATGCCGTCACCCTCGTGCTGACCTACGCCGAGATTCCTTACGATGTGGTCTACGATGATGAAGTGCTACAAGGTGTGTTGCCAACTTACGATTGGCTTCACCTTCACCACGAAGACTTCACGGGACAGTACGGCAAGTTCTGGGCACGCTACCGCAATTATCCATGGTACCAAGAGGATGTGCGTATGCAGGAAGCCACGGCACAGCGATGGGGCTTCAGCAAGGTGTCGCAACTGAAACTCGCGGTGGTGAAGAAGATCCGTGAGTTTGTGGCAGGCGGCGGTTATATGTTCTCCATGTGTTCCGCTCCCGACAGTTTCGATATTGCTCTTGCCGCCGACGGCCTCGACATCTGCGACTATATGTTCGACGGCGACCCCATACGCAGCGGCGACCCGCAACGACTCAACTACGACAACTGCTTCGCTTTCACCGATTTCTCGGTGTCGAACAACCCGCAGGAATACGAAGTCTCCAATATTGATGTCACCCAAGGCCGTTCGCGTCTGGTGAACGAGCAGAACGATTATTTCCTGCTCTTCGACTTCTCGGCCAAGTGGGATCCTGTCCCGACCATGCTCACCCAATGCCACGAACGCTTGGTGAAAGGCTTTATGGGACAGACCACCGCCTTCAATAAAAACTATGTGAAGCCTTCCGTTGTCGTTTTGGGCGACAATGGCGCGTTGAATGAGGACCGATACATCCACGGCAATTTTGGCAACGGTTTCTGGACCTTCCTTGGTGGCCACGACCCCGAGGACTACCAGCACATCGTTGGGGACCCACCTACTGAGCTTGACATGCACCCCAATTCGCCGGGCTATAGGCTCATTTTGAACAATATTTTGTTCCCTGCGGCAAAGAAAAAGGAGCAGAAAACCTGAAAATGTGTATATTTGCCGCTTTATTTTGAATGAATCTTAAATATCATAGACTATGAGAAGAAAACTACTCGTTATCCTTGCCCTGCTTCTGGGCATAACAACACTTCAGGCCAGACCCGTTGATGTGGCTAAGGCGCAACGCTTGGGACGGAATTTCGTCCAGCATAAGGCTATGTTTGCCAAAAATGCGGTGCAAGACCTGCAACTGGCTTACACACAATATGCCGACAACGGAATGGCGACCATGTATGTCTTCAACTTCGATGGAGGTTATGTCATTGTTGCTGCCGACGACAGCTCTTCACCCATACTGGGTTATTCCGATCAAGGCAATTTCACTTATGAAAACACTCCCGATGGGTTGCGTTTCATGCTGGATGAACTCTCAAGAGGTGTTGTCACTGTGGTGGAACAAGGTCGTCCCGTTTCGAGTGATATCGTCTCCCGTTGGAAGAACCTTGAGGCTTACGGATACTTGCAGGCCGATAAAGGTCTTCCTGTAGTTGAGCCGCTGGTTCAGCAACGTTGGGACCAAAGTGCGCCGTTCAATATGTACGTTCCTGACGGATGCCCGACAGGCTGTGTGGCCACGGCTATGGCTCAAATTATGAAATACTGGGAATGGCCGATAACGGGAACAGGAGAGCATAGCTACAATGCCCCGTATTATGGCCAACAATATGCCAATTTCGGTGCCACCACATATGATTGGGCCAATATGATTGACTATTATGGCAATGGGTCGAGTCCAGTGGAGAGAGAAGCGGTTGCCACGCTGATGTACCATTGCGGCGTGTCGGTCAATATGACTTACGAACACAGCGGTAGTGGTGCCTATTCGGGAGATGTGCCAGATGCTATCAGCACTTATTTTTCCTATACCAATAAATCTTATTTCATTTCTAAAGGTGGTAACTACGACGAATGGATTGCTCTCTTGAAGTCGAACATTGATCAACGTATCCCAATATACTATTCAGGCCATAGTGAAGATGGCGGACATGCATTCATTTGTGACGGTTACGATGCCGATGGACTGTTCCACTTCAATTTTGGTTGGGGCGGTTCCTACAACAACTACCTCCTCATCGATGGCGAGAACTTCGAGTATTCGGGTAGCCAGGGCGTTGTTGTGGACTTTGTCCCCGATTACGTCTACAATGCCATGCCCCAAGCTGCTGAAGATCTAGCGGTGACTATCGATAGTGATGTCTCTTTGACGGGTCACCTCACTTGGACCAATCCCACCAAGGCGGAGACGGGCGAGCCATTGACTAACATTGATAAGGTTGTTGTTTTGCGCAATGGCATTATCGTTCACGAAATCGAGAATGTCCAACCAGGACAGGCTATGACCTGCGATGACGAGGTGCCTTTCTTCGATCAGTACGACTATTCTGTGATGGCAGTGAATGGATCTTCGTATGGCCGCACGAGCCACACCAAGGCCGTGTTTGGTCCCTATTGCGAATGGACAGTCATCATGACCTCTTCCGACTTCCATGGTTGGAACGGCGGCGGCATCACGGTGCAGAACGCTGCAGGCTCCTATATCGACTTTTTGACCACAAACACATCGGCTGCTCAGTTGCAAAGGTTCCCAATGGCTCTTGGCAACAATAATCTTTACTGGACTGAGCCCAATTCTTCCATCACCAACATCTCTTTCAAGGTGAAGGATCCTCAGAATCAAGTGGTGTATGAATACAATGGCCCATCATCTGAATTGGAAGCCGGATTGCTGCGCACCTTGAACAACTCGTGTGGCAACGAGAACACATGTGAGTCACCCTATAATCTGAATGCTGAAGTCGATCCTGATAACAACCGGACCATTGTCCTTACCTGGGATAGCGATCACGATCCCGAGTTCGGCTACTGCATCTATCGCGACGGTTTCCTGTTCAATATGGCACATGAGCTTCGCTATGTTGACGAGAATACCGACATTGGTGGTCACTGCTATTATGTGACCGCGCTTTGCAATGGCGGAGAGACCGCCAATTCCAACGAGTATTGCGTCACGTCTGGTGAAGGCTGCGAACCTCCGAGGGATTTCTATTTCAACTATACCGGTGATAAGGTTCAAGTGACGTGGTCGCCCACGGGCAACTCTGACGTTTCGGGTTATCTGTTGTACCGTAAGACAGGCGATACACCTTACAAACGTATTAAACTGACGTCGGCCAATGTGACCACCTTCAAGGATCAAAATGTTGAACCTGGAACGGAATACCAATATGTTGTCGAGGCCTATTACAGAGCTATTGACTGCACTTCGGCCTATGCCAACGATCTTTTCGACAGCGATAAGTTCTTCATCAATGTGGATTGGTCGAACATACCACAAGACCTGCAAGCAGATTTAGTTGAGGACGAAGAATCGCATAAAGTCAGCTTACGTTGGAAACCTGCCTATCAAGCCACTTCATACGACATTTTGCGCAACGGCGTGAAAGTTGGCGAAGTGAATGGGATAGTGTTTGTGGATGAAAACCTCGAGTTAGGGGAGACCTACTGCTACCAGATTGTTGCCCACGGTGAGGAATTTGAAACCAGTTCCAATGAAGCATGCGTGACAATACCCGCTCCCGTCTTGCCTTGCTCTTCTCCGACAGATTTGAGACGTGGAACAGTTGGAATGTCGATAGAATGGACAGCACCGGCTGACCGCGTGCCTGATAGCTATACGGTTGTCGTAATCGACCATTATTCAGATGATGCAACAACGGAAATCACTGGAATCACGGATACGCGATATGTTGATGCTGATGTGACTTGGGCCGTCGCCCGTTATTATAAGGTGAAAGCTGTTTATCCGGAATGTGAGTCGGAGTTTGCTTTGGCTGACAATGGTGATGACTTCATCTTTATTACAAATGCTTCGGTGGACGAAAACTCGTTGTTCAACGTAATGCTCTATCCCAATCCTACTTCGGGCAAGCTGAACATTGAAGCCGAGGAGCTGATTTCTGTCAGTGTCTATGACCTCGTGGGTCAATGTGTGATGCAGATGACCGCCGACGATAAGCAGACAGCTATTGATATGAGCCAGCTACAAAACAGCATCTATTTCATCAAGGTGAATACAGCAAAAGGCTCTTCTGTACAACGTGTTGTTAAGATGTAAATAATTTAATATCAATAATCTAAATATGTACTAAACCAATGAAAAAAGTATTATTACTGATGATGACCTTGGCTCTTTTCGTGAGTCAACTCATTGCTTCTCCTGTCGACGTGAACACTGCCCGTCAGTTGGGTTTGAAGTATGTGCAGGGCAATGCTACCAAGCAGGTAGCTGAGCTTGACTTGGCCTATACCCAAACGACTGAAAGTGGTGCCAATGCCCTTTATGTCTTCAATTTTGAAGGCGGTTACATGATTATGGCAGCCGATGACGTTGCCCAGCCTATCTTGGCTTATGGTGAAGAAGGTTGCTTCGATGCCAACAACATTCCTGATGGTTTGGCTTATTACCTTCGTCACTATGCCCGTCAAATCGAATATGCCGTGACCAATAATATGACTGCCGATCCCGAGATTGCTGAGCAATGGGAGCAAATAAGAAGGTATGGTGTCATAAAAGGCGAACGCAGCACGCGCGGTGATGTAGCTCCATTGATTGCAACCAACTGGGACCAGACAAATCCTTTCAACGCCTATTGCCCTACGGGTCAAGGCGGTCCTGGAGGCCGTGCCTATGCAGGTTGCGTGGCTACCGCCATGTCAATGGTAATGAAGAGATGGAATTGGCCTGAACATGGTCAAGGTTCGCACAGCTATACGCCTTCCGGTTATCCCACCCAGACTGTCGACTTTGAGAATGCCTACTATCAATGGAACAACATGCCCAACACTGTGAACAACGGCAACTATCAAGCTGTGGCTTTGTTGATGTACCATTGCGGTGTGGCCGTTGATATGCAATATGGTCCTCAAGGTTCAGGAGCCCATTCGCAGGATGTGCCTGATGCCATCTTTAATTATTTCCGTTACACGAAGAGCGCCAATCGTCTGGATCGCGATCTTTATACCAGACTTGAATGGGAAGAGTTCTTGATTTCCAATTTGGAAGAAGGTTTCCCCATGTATTATTCGGGAGCTGAAGGCAATTCGGGTCACGCTTTTGTCTGCTGCGGCTATCGTGAGAGCGACCGTAAGTTCTATTTCAATTGGGGTTGGAGTGGATTCAACAATAACTATTTTGCTATCGATGCCCTGAACACCTATTCTGGTAATTTCAATGACTACCAAGCTGTTATTATTGATATGATTCCAGACTATGTCTATGATGGACTCATCCCGGCTGTCACCGACCTTGAGGTGACCGCTGAAAATGCCCATTCAAGGAATGGTATTGTCAGTTGGACCAATCCTACGACTTCTCTTGACGGCACTGTTCTGGAAAACATCGAACAAGTGGTGCTGCTCCGCAACGACCAAGAGGTTTTCAGTCAAGCCAATGTGACCCCTGGTGAGGTCATGACTTTTGAGGACAACGTACCGGATTATGACTGTTACAACTATCGCTTGTATTTCATGTCCAACGGCGCCAAAGGTCGCTCGGCTGAATTCAAGTATCAATATGGTCCCACCTGCACTTGGAAGGTTGTTGGTCAAACCACGAACTTCCAAGGTTGGAATGGCGGTAAGATTCAAGTGAAGAACAGCTTCGGAACGGTTATGCAGGAAGTCACTATGACCGGTTCGACTCCTATCAGCCAACAAATTGCTATGCCTGAAGGCAATGTCACCTTCAATTGGGTGGCACCCAATACGGCTGTCAACAATATGACGATCAACATCAAGAATTCGTCCAATAGCTCGGTGTACACTTTCACAGGCAATTCCAATCAGGTTCCTTCGACGCTTTATACGGGTGACAACGATTGCGCTGGTTGCCAACCTCCGACCAACCTCGCTGGCGAATACCAATGGACCAACGAAGGCTTTGGCACTATGCTTACTTGGGACTATGAGGACGAACCTCAGTCGTTTAAGGTCTATCGTAGTGAGGACGGCATTCACTACGAAGTGGTTGCTACGGTCGACAAGACTTTGCGCGAGTATCTCGACATAGTGGATGCTGGCGACTACTACTATAAAGTGACTGCCTTCCGCAGCTATTGCGAATCCATTCCTGCTTGGGTTGACGACGAAACAGACTATGTCCACGTGGAAGTGACCTCGGTCAGCGAAAACGGCGAAGCTGGTCTTTATGTCTATCCCAATCCTGCCAACACCTTGATGAGCGTTGAAGCTGAAGGTTTGCAACAAGTGTCCATCTGCAATGTGATGGGTCAGGTGGTGAAGACGCAACGTTGCAGCGAAGACGGTGTGGTCATCAACACAGCCGACCTTTCTTCTGGCATTTACACAATCAGCGTGAAGACTTCCCAAGGCACAATGACCAAGAGATTCACGGTCATTCACTGATTATTTGTTGTGTTTTGGAAAAATGCCTATATTTGCGGCCTAAATCAGAATTTAATCTAAATCTAACTACAATGAAAAAGTATTTAATGAGTTTACTCGCTTTGGTTCTTGGCGTCGGAATGATTTATGCCAATCCTGTCAGTGAGAGCCAAGCCAAGTATGTCGGACAACAGTTTGTCCAAGCCAAATTTGAGCAGTCGCGCCAAAGCAACGACCTGACGTTGGTCTATACGGGTACATCATACCGTGGTGAGGCATGCTTTTATGTGTTCAACGTGGGCAATACTGGCTTTGTTATGGTTTCTGCCGACGATTACTTCCGTCCCATTGTGGGCTATTCCATGGAGGGCATATTCCCGGTTGACAATATGCCAGGTGGTCTTAGATACCTCCTTGATAACATCATCGTAGGCAGAAATGGCCATTATGGAAATGCTACGCCTCAAGTGGCAGCTGAATGGGAATTGGTCACTAAGACAGGCCGTGTGATGTCGAAAAATGGTGGCAGGTCGTCGTTCTATCTTTTGGAAACCAAATGGGACCAGGACTCACCCTACAATTTGTATTGCCCTGAGTACGCAGGTGGCCCTGGTGGCCGTTGTTATGCAGGCTGTGTGGCTACTGCCATGAGCCAAATTATGAAGTATTGGAACCATCCTTTGCAGGGACAAGGTTCTGTTACCTACAATTCAGGAGGGTCCCAAGGCTATCCTTATTTTCCGGGCCTTACCGCCAATTTCGGTGCAACTACCTACGACTGGGATAATATGCCTGCCACTTTGTCGAACTCCTCAGCTCAAATAGAAAAAGAAGCTGTGGGTACGCTGATGTACCATTGTGGAGTTGCTGTTCACATGAACTACGCACCCGATGGTAGTGGCGCCCAATCCACTGATGTGCCTTTCGCCATCAGCAATTATTTCAAGTATACCAACCAAGCTGTACACCGTGAAAGATCCAATTTTTCCTATGCAGATTGGTATAGGATGCTGAAAGAACATCTTGATATGGGCTGGCCTGTGTATTCCTCTGGTTGCGATGCTGATACCCCTCCTGGTTGCCATGCTTTCGTATGCGATGGTTACGATGATGCCGGTTTGATGCATTGGAATTTCGGTTGGAGCGGCACAGGTAACGCTTTTATTGATTTCGATGAAACTGAGTACTCCGCATATCGAGATGCGGCAGTCTTCAACTTCGTCCCTGCTGATATCTATAATGAGTCTCCTAAAGCTCCCACTAATTTTACGGTAACTCCTGCAGCCAATAACGAGTTGAAGGCTACATTGACATGGACCAATCCTACGACTACTTTGAACAATACGAGCCTCTCGTCTATTGACCAAATCGTGGTCGTTCGTGACGGTCGTGTGATTTATACTGAGGACAACGTCACTCCCGGCGCCACTATGACCGTTATGGATAATGAGGTGCCTCGTTTTGATGTCTTCCAGTATGAAGTGTATGCCGTCTTTAATGGTAGGCACGGTAGAATCTGCTATGCCGACAAAGCCAGTTTTGGCCCTACTTGTGGCTGGACAATCAACATCACACAAGCTGCTATGAACGGTTTCCGTGGTGCAGCCATTCATGCCTACAACGCTTCTGGCAATGAAATAGCTCAAATAACTACCACCAACTCTGCTGTTCAGGCTATTCCTGTTGACATGCCGATTGGTCATGTTTCGTTTGGCTGGTCTGCTCAAATGTATGGTGACCCATTCAATATCGCCTTTTTGATTAAGGATTCGCAAAACAATACGATTTATTCCTATTCAGGCTCCACAGCCGATATGGCTGAAGGCATTTTCTACGAAGGCAACAACAGTTGTGGTAATGCAATTGGCGATGGTTGTCCATTCAACCTTGTTGCTGTCGTTGACGAAGAGAATCCGAACAATATCCACGTTTCATGGGATCCTATCACTGCTGAGGGTTATGGCTACACTGTATATCGTGACGGTCTTTTGCATCGTCTTATTCCTGAAGGCACATCTTTCATAGACGAAAACACTGAAATTGGTGGACATTGCTATAAAGTCAGTTATTTCTATTATGGCGGTGAAAATGGTCAGTATTCCAACGAGTCATGTGCCACTTCTGGAGCTTGCTATGCCCCGACAGATTTCACTTTCCAATATGTTGGCGATACATACAAGATTAAGCTGTTGTGGCAAAAGCCTGAACCTCATGACGGTCTCTCTGGTTACTATCTGTATAGAAAGTTCGGCGAAGACGGCACATATGAAAGGATTAAGGTTTTCAATGCCAATTCTACTAACTTTACCGATAATACGGCTACTCAGGAGGGAGATTATTATTATCAGCTCTATGCCTATTATCAGAGTATGGATTGCTTCTCGGCTCCTGCTGCCTGGATTTATGACCCCAACCAGTTCTATCTGCATGCCTATTATTCTGCAGACGCTGTCAATGAACAGTCTGAAAATGCAGTTTCCATCTTCCCGAATCCTACTACGAGCCGTTTCACCGTGGAAGGCCAAGGTATGAACCACATCGCGGTTTACAACCTGATGGGTCAAAAGGTTTACGAGATGGAATGTCGTGGCGAGTCGGTCGACATCAACTTGAGCGATGCTGAGAGTGGTATCTATATGGTGCGCATCTCTACCGTCAATGGTGAAGTCACCAAACGCATCACGGTTATCAGATAAGCTGAGACCTGTGACAAAACCAAAAACGGTTGCCTCGAGGGGGCAACCGTTTTTTTTGTCATTTTGAGGAATCGGGCTTATTGCTCTTCAGCACGTTCCCAAACTTCGAATCGGTAGGAATAGTCCACTTGTGGGTCGTCGTCAATGACTTCTAGGTCGACGAGATTCCATTCATCGAAATTGATGTAAGGGAAATAGGTGTCGGCTTCGAAACTTTTCCCGATTCGAGTGAGATAAATCCGGTCGGTGTATGGAAGGAACTGTTCATACACCATGCCTCCTCCCATGATGAACACTTCTTCTTCGTCTTTCACCGCATCCAAAGCCTGTGCGATGGACGAAACCACCTCAAAGCCTTCGGGCGCTTCGTCGAGTCGGGTGGAAAGGATGATATTCCGACGGTTCGGCAAGGCTTTCTGACCAGGGAGCGACATATAGGTCTTGTAACCCATGATGACGGTATGTCCCGAGGTAATCTTCTTGAATTGCTTCAAGTCACGGGAATTGTGCCAAATGAGGTCGCCGTTTCGCCCGATGGCGCGGTTTTCGGCCATGGCCACGATGATGGAAAGGGTCATTATGTTGGAATGTTGAATTGTTGAATTGTTGAATTGTTGAATTGTTGTTGAGACGCGATTTGTCGCATCTCAAAAACTATACCGATACATCCCCTTTGATTGCAGGCCATGGGTCGTAGTTCTCCAAGGTAAAGTCCTCAAATTTGAACCCGAAGATGTCTTTGATTTCAGGATTCAGACGCATGGTAGGCAATGTGCGAGGGGCTCTCGTCAGTTGCAGCTTCACCTGCTCAATATGGTTGTTGTAGATGTGAACGTCACCGAAAGTGTGGACAAAGTCGCCCAGCTTTAGGTTGCATACTTGGGCCATCATCATGGTGAGGAGAGCATAGGAGGCGATGTTGAATGGTACTCCGAGAAACACGTCCGCGCTGCGTTGGTAGAGTTGGCACGACAGCTTGCCGTCGGCCACATAGAATTGGAAGAAGGCATGGCAGGGTGGAAGGGCGGCTTTGCCTGCCGCCACATTGGCGGCGAAGTTCTTCTCGTGCTCATCGGGGAGTACGCTCGGGTTCCATGCAGTGACGATATGGCGGCGGCTGTTCGGGTTCTCCTTGATGCTTTTCACCACGTCGGCGATTTGGTCGATGCCCTCGTTGTTCCAGTTGCGCCACTGGGCACCATAAACAGGGCCAAGATCACCGTTAGGGTCGGCCCACTCGTCCCATATGCTGACTTTGTTGTCATGCAGGTATTTGATGTTGGTGTCACCGCTGAGAAGCCATAGCAACTCGTGGATGATAGACTTCAAGTGTACCTTTTTCGTCGTGACGAGTGGAAAACCCTCCGAAAGATCGAAACGCATTTGGTATCCGAACACGCTGATGGTGCCCGTGCCCGTGCGGTCGCCTTTCTGATGGCCGTGGTCGAGGATATATTGGAGCAGGTCTAGATATTGTTTCATTTCTTTTCAGGCTCGTGCTTGTACTTAAACAAGAAAGCGAACAGAATGCCCACCACAAGAGCGAAGGCGGCAAACACATACCAAGCATTCGACCAGCCAGCCATCAGTTCATTGAAATCGGTCTTGCCGAGGGTGAAATGGTTGACCACAGCCTGGGCGCAGAACGAGCCGATGGTGGCACCAAGGCCGTTGGTCATCATCATGAACACGCCTTGCGCACTGCTGCGAATCTTCTCGTCCGTGTTTTGGTCGACGAAGAGTGATCCACTGATGTTGAAGAAGTCGAAAGCCACACCGTAGACAATCATCGAAAGGATGAAGAGTACGAGGCCGAAGCCTGTCGGACCGCCTGCACCAAGGAAGAAGAAACGCAAAGCCCAAGCGCCAAAGGCGATGAGCATCACTTTCTTGATACCGAATTTCTTCAAGAAGAAAGGAATGAGCAATATACAAAGTGTCTCAGATACTTGAGAAATGGACGAAAGGAAGACATTGTTTTTCACTGCGAAGGCATTGGCATATTCCGGTGATTGACCGAAAGCATCCAAGAAAGGCGTGGCGAAGCCGTTAGTCACTTGCAAGCACATGCCTAAAAGGAATGAGAAGATGAAGAACACGGCCATGCGAGCGTCCTTGAACAAGCCAAAAGCCCGTAGACCGAAAGTGTCGACGAATGACTTGCTCTCTACATTCTTGTTGACAGGGCAGTTCGGCAAGGTGAAGGCATAGATGGCTAAAATGATGCCCCAGGCTGCGGACACAAACAGTTGCTCGTAGCCGTTCTTATATCCAGTGAAATTGACGATCCACATGGAAAGGATGAAGCCGATGGTGCCGAACACACGGATAGGAGGGAAGGCCTTCACGGTGTCCAATCCAGCTTGGTTCAAGGCGTTGTATGACACCGAGTTACCTAAGGCAATGGTCGGCATAAAGAAAGCCACGCTGATGGCATAGTAGGGGAACAGCTGTCCAAATGTGACATCTGCACCATATTTCATGCCCATATAACCGGCCAATGCCATAAAGACCGCGGCTAAGAAGTGGCAAATGCCCAAGAGCTTTTGTGCGGGAATCCAGCGGTCTGCCACGATGCCCATCAAAGCGGGCATGAAGAGTGAGACGATGCCTTGGATGGCGAAGAATTTACCGATGTTGGCACCCATGCCGATACGGCCGAGATAGATGCCCAATGAGCAAAGATAAGCTCCCCACACCGCAAAGATGAGGAAGTTCATCACGATAAGTCTGAATTTGATCGCTTTCATATAAGTTGATTTAAAAATTAAATATTCAAAGATTCAAGATTGGCATTTAGCTTTCAGCCGTCAGCCCTCAGCTTGCTTGGCTTTTAGCTGATAGCTGACTGCTGAAGGCTGATAGCTTCTATTCCCTTCTTTTTATCTCATCCCTAATCTCCGCCGCCTTCATGTAATCTTCATTGTCGATGGCTTCCTGAAGAAGGTCCTCTAAGGCTTCGAGGTCGAGCAGGTCGAGGCTGGCCTTTTTTGCACCTATATTAATAGGGTCGCCTTCGGGCTCGTCTTCTTGTTTTTCCATGTCTTCCATGATAATGCCTGCCTCTTCCATGACGCTCTCGTAGGCATAAATCTCACAGCCTTTGCGCACGGCAATGGCGATGGCATCGGAGGGACGGGCGTCGACCATCGTTAGGTCATCGCCCTGTTTGCACACCAGCATAGCGTAATAAACACCGTCGCGGAAGCGGTTGATGACCACCTCCATTATCTCAATACCGAACTCATGGGCGAACCTCAGAAAGAGGTCGTGGGTATGGGGACGGCCATTCTTGTGTTTCTCGATGCCCACCGCGATGGACTCAGCTTCGGCACTCCCGATGACGATGGGCAGACGGCGTTGCGAATTCTTGTCGCCCAAAATCAAGACGTAGGCTCCTGTCGAGGATTCGCTGTAGGTCAAGCCCATGATTTCCAAACTGACTTTGTTCATTTTTGCTCGTTTTGGGAAGGTTGGAGAGCTCCTAATACGCTAAAAAATTGATTTTCAAGCCTGATTTTAAGAACAAAACCATTTTCCTTCAATCGTCAAAAGTAAGGACTTTTTTGGAAACGAGCAAAAAAAGTTGTTTTTACAAAAAAAACTCTGCAAAAAATTTTCATTTCAATATAATTTGTCCTTATTTTTGTCCCGTCAAAGCAACTGAAAACAGCTAGAAGAACTGTTATTTTTGAATCAAAACAAGTTTAACTAAATAACAATCTTATGATTAGCAACAGTATTATTTACATTGTGCTGGCGGCCTCAATCTTGGCGCTGGCATTTGCTTTCATCTTCTACAAGCAGATGATGAAACAAGACGAAGGTACTGACCTGATGAAGAAAATCGCTGCACACGTCCGTAAGGGAGCCATGGCTTACCTGAAGCAGCAGTACAAGGTGGTGATTATTGTGTTCATCATCTTGGCAGCCATTTTCGGTATCATGGCCTACTTCAAGTTGCAGAACGGCGTCGTGTGGTTTGCCTTCCTCACGGGCGGTTTCTTCTCGGGCTTGGCGGGCTTCTTCGGTATGAAGACGGCCACCTACGCCTCGGCGCGTACTGCAAATGCAGCTCGCAAGTCGCTCAATAGCGGACTTCAAGTGGCTTTCCGTTCGGGTGCCGTCATGGGTCTCGTCGTGGTAGGTCTTGCCCTTCTCGACGTTTCCGTGTGGTTCCTTGTGTTGAACGGAACAGGTTTGCTTGCGGCTGTCGGAGCCGAAAACGACCTCATCACCATCACCACAACCATGCTGACTTTCGGTATGGGTGCTTCCACTCAGGCTCTGTTCGCTCGTGTGGGTGGCGGTATCTACACCAAGGCTGCTGATGTCGGCGCCGACCTGGTCGGTAAGACTGAGTACAACATTCCTGAAGACGACCCGCGTAACCCTGCCACCATCGCCGATAACGTTGGTGATAACGTCGGTGACGTGGCTGGCATGGGTGCTGACCTTTACGAGTCATATGCAGGTTCCATCCTGGCTACCATGGCACTGGGTGCTTCTGCTTTCGCCACTGCTGCCGTTGAAGGCATGCAGTTTAAGGCCGTGCTTGCTCCTATGCTCATCGCAGCTGTCGGTGTGTTGCTTTCCTTGATTGGTATCTTCATGGTGCGTACCAAGGAAAACGCTGGTATGAAGGAACTTCTTGGCGCTTTGAGCCGTGGCACCAACACCGCCGCTGTCTTGATTGCCGTCGCAACGTTCGGCATCATGTATTTCCTCTTCGGAAAAGAGACGGGCGAATATGCCAATATGTGGTGGCAGACTTCGCTTTCGGTGGTGGTCGGCCTGTTGGCAGGTGTCATCATCGGTAAAGCTACGGAATACTACACTTCGCAAAGTTATAAACCCACGCAAAAGGTGGCTGAGAGCTCTAAAACGGGTCCCGCCACGGTCATCATTTCGGGTCTCGGACTCGGTATGCTTTCCACGGCTATCCCGGTCGTTACCGTGGGTGTGGCCATCGTGCTGGCTTACCTTTGCGCCAATGGCTTCAATATTGAATTCACTGCTGTGAACCTCTCAAGAGGTCTTTACGGTATCGGTATCGCTGCCGTGGGTATGCTCTCCACTTTGGGCATCACCCTGGCTACCGACGCTTATGGTCCCATCGCCGATAATGCTGGTGGTAACGCCGAAATGAGTGGTCTCGAACCCGAAGTGCGCAAGCGCACCGACGCCCTTGATGCCCTCGGTAACACCACCGCTGCCACAGGTAAGGGCTTCGCCATCGGTTCTGCTGCTTTGACTGCCTTGGCCCTGTTGGCCTCATACGTTGAGGAAATCAAGATTGCCTTGGTGCGTATAGCCGGCGCTGCCTCCGATGGCATGGCCAAAGTCTCAGATACGGTTTCTTGGACTGTAGAACAAGCGAAGAATGCCTCATTGGTAGACTTTATGGATGTCTATAGCGTTAATTTGATGAACCCCGTCGTGCTTGTTGGTGTGTTCATCGGTGCCATGATGGCCTTTGTGTTCTGCGGTATGACGATGAATGCTGTGGGTCGTGCAGCCCAGAAGATGGTGGAGGAAGTCCGCCGTCAGTTCAGTACCATCAAGGGTATCCTTGAGGGCAAGGCTGAACCCGACTACGAGCGTTGCGTTGCCATTTCCACGAAAGGTGCCCAGCACGAAATGCTGGTGCCTTCCATCCTCGCCATCCTCGTCCCGATTCTGACGGGTGTCATCTTGGGCGTGCCGGGTGTGCTGGGTCTGTTGATTGGTGGCTTGGCCACTGGTTTTGTTTTGGCCGTGTTCATGGCCAACTCGGGCGGTGCTTGGGACAATGCCAAGAAGTATGTCGAAGAAGGCAATTTCGGCGGCAAGGGTTCTGAAAATCACAAGGCCACTGTCGTTGGCGACACCGTAGGCGACCCGTTCAAAGATACGTCAGGTCCTTCGCTGAACATCCTCATCAAGCTGATGAGCATGGTGAGCATCGTGATGGCCGGTCTGACTGTTACTTGCCACTTGCTGTAATAGCAAAGCTCTTTCTGCCCATGTCATTCCAATTTGGAAATCGATGATTCGACGCAAGTCAATCTATAGGCAGAAAGGGCTTTTTTTAAAATGTTCAGCAATCCCTCAAGGTTTTTCTTGGGGGATTGCTTTTTTTGGTACGATTTTTGACAAAGGGAAAAAATGTTTTGAAAATTTGAAAGATTTGAGCATCGAACAATAATTATTACTAATTTTGCAACAATTTTAAAATCATAACAAAATGAAGAAAGTGATTTATCTGCTTGGCATTATGTTCTTGATGGTAGGAGCAGCCAAGGCACAAGACAGCAAGGCCGCCATTGGTCCTGAAATCGAGTTTGAAAAACTTGTCCACGACTATGGTGATGTTCCATTTAATGGCAATGGCGAATGCGAGTTCCGTTTCACCAATACGGGCAACGAGCCTCTTCTGATTCAGAAACCCAAGTCAAGTTGCGGATGCACCATCCCTTCGTGGCCCAACGAGCCTATCCTTCCAGGCGAATCGGATGTCATTAGGGTGACCTATAAGACTAACCGTGTAGGCAACATCAACAAGACGGTGACCGTTACGTCCAACGCCCTTAAGAACTCAACCGTGGTGCTGCGTATCAAGGGCCGTGTACTTGAACAAGCATCAGAAGCCATGCCGGAAAAAAAGAATGATTTCAATAACGGATCGCCTGTAAACAACCACTAATTTGAATCCAATAATGTAATTATCATAAAAGCCGTCTAATGTTACGTTAGATGGCTTTTTATTCAAAAACAAAACCTTATGCCACAAATATCCAAAAAAGGTCTGGATTTGCCGCAGTCGGCAATCCGTAAGCTTGTTCCTTTTGCTGATGCCGCCAAAGAGCGTGGCATCCATGTGTATCACCTCAACATCGGTCAGCCTGACATTGAAACTCCTAAGGGTGCTTTGAAGGCTTTGGCTGAGACTGCGAAGGAACTTCCTGCCAGCCATGGAGTGTTGGAATATAGCCACTCGGCCGGTATCCCGAGCTATCGTCGCGCTCTCTGCAACTATTACCACCGTCACGGCATTGATGTGACCCCGAACCAAATAATCGTCACCACTGGCGGTAGCGAGGCTTTGCAAATGGCTTTCACCGTGTGCCTCAACCCTGGCGACGAAATCATCATCCCGGAACCTTACTACACCAACTATAACACTTTCGCCAAGCTGTGCGATGCCAAGATTGTCACTATCCCCAGCGACATCAAGACGGGCTTCGCTCTTCCTCCGATTGAAGAATTCGAGAAAGTCATTACACCTCGCACCAGAGCCATTATGATTTGTAACCCCAACAACCCCACGGGTTATCTTTACACCCATGAGGAGTTGCTGAAGGTGGCTGGTTTGGTAAAGAAGTATGACCTTTATCTATTTGCTG
>JAEEGK010008478.1_pt1 | contig 24250 bp, 20 predicted proteins | sample 8958771 | NCBI WGS metagenome assembly JAEEGK01 (sample SAMN16246547, study PRJNA631951) | gut metagenome | biome: gut microbiome; feature: rumen; material: SC-attached | host: Bos | place: Iran: Karaj | collected 2018-10
AAGGGTGGACTTGCCCACGTTCGGGCGTCCAACGATCGCTACTAATGCCATATATGAATCAATCTTACTTAGTCTTCAAATATACTGAAATTATCGTCAAAAATGGGACTTTTGACCTTGAAGAAGTCCAAAACCGTATGGAATACGTGGTGCTGGCCGATGAGCGGGAGGTCTTTCATGCGCAGGGAGGAGTCCGAGGTCCAGACGACGAAGGGGATTTCCAGCTGTTCGCGGGGGGCCATCGAGTAAGGGACGCCGTGCATGTACAGGTTGTTCTCGCCTAGGGATTCACCGTGGTCCGAGACAAAGAGGACGCAGCCCCGCCGGCCGGTCTCCCGGACGACGTCGATGACCGAATGGACGATCCAGTCCGTATAGACAATGCTGTTGTCATAGGCGTTGAACAGTTCCTCCTGGCTCACCTTGGACATCTCCACCGTGCTGCTCACGGGGGTGAAGACCTCGAACTCCGGCGGGTAGTTCGTGTTGTACGACGGCCCGTGGTTCGTGTAGGTGTGGAGCACGCCGAACACCTGGTCCTTGCCGCCTGCAAGGATCTCGTCCTTCAAGCCGGCGAGGAGGTCGCCGTCGTACTTGCCGCTCGTTTCGGGAAGCCGCTTACGGAGATCGCCGATGGTCTCGTAGGAGCGCACGTGCACCGGGGGCTCGCCCCAGTTGCTGGTACGCCAGAACACGTCGATACCCGTCCTGTACAGGTAGTTCGGAAGTATTTCGTAAAGCTCGTCCGCCTCCTTGTATTCGAGGATGGCTTTCACGCCGGCGGCGGTATAGGTAGCGGAAGCATCGGCCACATAGGCCTTGACGCTGTCCTTCACCGTATACGGATTCGTCTCCTTGGGATAGCCGTACAGGGAGAAATGGTCCCGCCGGGCCGACTCACCGATGATGAGGATGCATACGGCCGGACTGTCATCCGTGAGCGTCGCATCCGGCAGGGGGATTTCCTGGACGTTTTTCCGCTTCTCGGCAGCCTGGTAGCGGAAAGAATTGACGATGTAGGACCACGGCATCAGGAGGCTGCCGAGTTCCGTGGAATTGCGGTCGATCCAGGGCCAGTTCTTCATGTTCCCGAACACGAGCACGAGGAGGGCCGCCACGCAGCCGCCGATCCAGCCCAGCAGCTTTTTCCAGGAACCGTATTCCACTTTCCGGCCGAACACATAGATGCAGGGCACGACGCACAGCAGGAGGATATACAGGATGAACGAGAAGGAGAAGAAGCCCGACGCCTCGGAATACTGCGTCCGGAACACGTTCCCCATCATCTCGTCCGTCACGAGCACGTCGTAATTGTTCACGAAATAGAGCATCACGGCATCCCCGAACAGGGTGAACGCCACGATGCACTTGCCCACGAAACGCAGCAGCCAGGCCAGCACGTAGTACAGCAGGAAATCCAGCACGAGCAGCAGCAGGGCCGCCGTCACGGTGATGATGATGCCGTTCGTACCGGCCTCCACGTTCGCGGACAGGTGCCGGAAGAACGGCACGTGGAAAGCCACGAGCGTGAAAACGGCGAGCACGAGGCTCCAGACCGCCAGGGAGACTTTCTTATCGGGTTTGTTCATCGTTTAAGCAGGTATTTGAGCCACAGCCGCACGGTTTCTCCGAAGAGGACGAGCAGCAGCAGGTTGTACAGGAGGGTCCAGACGATACTCACCCGCTGGGGGGTATCGTCGAAAGGGCTGTCCGCGAGGGCTGCGTCATACCGGGCGAAGGGATTGGAATAGATGACCTCCCCTTCCGGGAAATAGGCCGTCAGGCGGGCGTAGGCATCCTCCGGACGCATCCGGTAGGCGATGCTGTCGCACTGTTCCACAAGCGCGAGCGTCCGGTGGTCCTGACCGGTCACCCGGATGCTGTCGGCGGTTTCGGACACGGTCATATGGACGGTATCCCCGCGGAGGCCGATGGCTTTCACGAAGGGAAGGCTGCGGTTCTTCGCGTATTTGACATCCCAATCCCCGTGGCCATAATCCGGTACGCGCATCGCATAGAATCCACCGCCCAGGAGCGTCTTCTTCAGGTCCTCGTAGCGCCCGGAAGGCGTACACAGGAAGTTGCAGCGAACGGCGATGTTCACAGAATTGTCGATGTGGTGGAAATCGTCGTTCGCGAGGCAGAAGCTGTAGTGGCCGGCGCTCAGCGCCCAGTCCCAGTACTCGTTCTCCGTGCTGATTCCGGTGTCCAGCTCCGTGATCTCGTAGCCGGAAAGCGCCTCCATGTGGCGGCGGGACATGCCCACGGTCCGGTAGGGATGGTTGATCTGGATGAAGTCCGAATGCTTCGCGAGCCGGTCCAGTTCGAACTGCTTCTGGGACGCCAGCAGCGGGAGGAGCGGGTCGTAATGGACCACCCGGTCGCCCCCGAACACCAGCTTGTGGAACTTGAAGGGGCTGTAGCCCTGCTCGTACACATTGACCTGGAGGGTGGAATCGAACGGATGGGCGGTGATTTCGTTGTGGTTGGAGAAGGTGACGATGTCGTACCCGAAGCGTTCATATTCGGCAAACGTCTCGTCCGGCCACAGCTCGCATTCGTTCGGCGGGAAGGGACCCTTGACACGGGTATGGGTGTGGAGGTTCGTCCGTTTCCAGCAGTTTGCCGTATCCAGGTTCCGGTAGGGATTGAAGATGTCCGGGCCGCTGAACGGCCGCGGCTCACGGAAGTCGTAGATGGGGCTGACGGAGGTGACGAGGACCGCTAGGAAGAGCAAAACCAGTACGGAATAGACAATCTTGAGCAGGATGCGACCCATCCTGCTCAAGACATGACCTTTGTATGTGCGGTTTTCTCTCATGCTAATCTTTCCGGTACAGACCGCAGGATGCGCACGCATCCGAATAGTTTCCGTCACAGACCTTCTTCCCCTTTCGCGCCGCGAGCATCTCCAGTTCTTCCTCCTTCGCGCACTTGATTCCCCGCTTCCGCATCTCCGGGTTGGTGGATATCTCCCCGTCCGGGAACGGACGTCGGAAAAAGAAGATATTCACCCCGAGCAGCAGCACGGCAATCCCCACGAAGACGAGGGCGGCGAGGAAGGTTTTCATCCTTTAGAGCGGGAATTCGGAGGAGATGGGTTCGTAGTTGTACACCCGCAGGATCATCCGGGCGAAGGTTTCCGCCAGGGAGACCACGCGGATCTTGCCCTGGAGGGCCCGCTTTTCGGGATTCAGCGGAATGGTGTCCGTCACGTATACCTCGGACAGGGCCGATGCGTCGATGCGCTCGTAGGCGGGACCGGAAAGGACAGCGTGCGTGGCGAACGCGCGGACGCTCCGGGCGCCCCGCTTCACCAGCTCGTTCGCGGCGGCGGTCAGGGTGCCGGCCGTGTCGATGATGTCGTCGATGATCACGATGTCGCGGCCCTCGACTTCACCGATGGGCACGATGCGCTCCACCACGTTGGCCCTTGCACGGGTCTTGTGGCAGATGACCACCGGGCAGTGGAGGTTCTTGGCGTAGGCGTTGGCCCGCTTCGCACCGCCCATGTCAGGTGCGGCGATGGTGAAGCGTTCCGGATCGGCCTTCTGCATCTTCCGGAGGATGCCCAGGAAGTCGTAGCTCGCATAGAGATGGTTCACCGGGAGGTCGAAGAAACCCTGGATCTGGTCCGCATGGAGGTCGCAGGTCATGAGGGCGTCGGCGCCGGCGGCCTTGATCATGTTCGCGACCAGCTTCGCACCGATGGACACGCGCGGCTTGTCCTTGCGGTCCTGGCGGGCCCAGCCGAAGTACGGGATCACGGCGATCACTTTGTTGGCGGAGGCGCGCTTCGCCGCATCCATCGACAGGAGGAGCTCCATGAGGTTGTCGGTGGGCGGGAAGGTGGACTGCAGGATGAAGCAGGTGGCGCCACGCACGCTTTCCGCGAAGAAAGGTACGAATTCGCCGTCGCTGAAATGGGTGACTTCGAGCGGGCCGAGCACCACTTCCGGATCTTCCGGCCCCTTGAGCCGGTTCATGGCCGCGACCACCTTCTCGGAGAAATACCGGGTGGCTTCACAGGTGAAAATGGCCATCCTGTGCTTATGGACTTCGTTTATCATAAGTTTTGGAGTACGGTTCCGATATAGTTGAGAATCTCTTCCTTCCCCACGCCGCTCACGGCGGAGCTGACGAACACCGGGGGGAGTTCCTCCCAGTCCTCCAGCAGGCGGGCCTTGTTCTTTTCCACCTGCGCGGCCGTGACGGTCGTGCCTTGCTTGTCCGCCTTGGTGAAGATGAGGCCGAAGGGAATCCCCTTCTCCCCCAGCTCCGCGATGAAGCGGAGGTCCACTTCCTGCATGTCGTGGCGGGAATCCAGAAGGACGAAGAGCATCACCAGCTCTTCGCTCCGGTTGATGTAGTCCCAGATGATGTGGCGGAGTTTCGCGCGTTCCTTGTCCGGCAGCCGGGCGTACCCGTAGCCCGGCAGGTCCACGAGATACCAGTTGTCGTTGATGAGGAAATGGTTCACGAGCTGGGTCTTGCCCGGCGTCTGGGAGGTTTTCGCGAGCTTGGAGTTCCCGGTCAGGGCGTTGATGAGCGAGGATTTGCCCACGTTGGAGCGGCCGATGAAGGCGAATTCAGGCAGCTTCCGCGCGGGTTTCTGCTCCACTTTCGTGCTGCTGCCGGAAAATATGGCGGTCCTGATCTTCATGGTCTCTCTCGTTTTCCGGCACAAAGGTACAAATTATTTCAATAATTTGGGATAGCGGACCGTGAAACAAGCGCCCCCGAGGGTGAAAGATTTGGAGTAGCCGATCTCGCCGCCGCACCGCTCCACGATGTTGCGGCAGATGGCCAGTCCGAGCCCCGTTCCGTGCGACTTGGTGGTGAAGTCCGGCGTGAACAGTTTCGCGCGGTTTTCCTCCTTCACACCGGGACCGTTATCCTCGACGACGATGTCGTAGAAGCCTTCCTTCACGGAGTTCCGGAGGGAGACCACGACCTGCCCGCCTTCCCGGCCTTCCAGGGCCTGGATGGCATTCGTCACCAGGTTCACCAGCACGCGGGTAAGCTGAGGCTTCGGGCCCGATACTTCGGCACCCTCCAGCCCGTAGTACTGGAAGGAAATGTCGTCCCGGGCGGAGAACATGGACACTTCCTCCCGGATGAGGGCGTCCAGGTCGATCCGGACGGGCTCCTCGGAATAGAGCTTGGCGAAGGTGGAGAATTCGTTGGCGGTGTCCGCCAGGATGTCGATGTGCTCGAGGACGGTGGCGGAGACTTCCTCGAACTTCTCCTCCCAGCCCGGGCGGCCGGCCTGCTTCATGCGGATGAGCATCTGGAGCTGGAGCTTGATCGGCGTGAGCGGGTTCTTGATCTCATGGGCCACCTGGCGGGCCATTTCGCTCCAGGCCTTGTCGCGCTCGGCCTGGGCCAGCTGCCGGGTGGAATCCGACAGGTCATGGACCATCAGGTTGTAGGCCCGCACGAGCGAGGTCAGTTCGTCCTCCTGGTCGTAGACGATGTATTCCAGGTGGTCCACGTCGGAAACCTTCATCTTGCGGCCCATCTCGCTGAGCGGCCGGAACATCCTTCCGATGACCGCCACCGTGACAACGCGGGCGATCATCAGCAGGAGGAGGAACACCGTGATGATGGAGGCGATGTGCACGAGGGCCTCATTCTCGAAGTCATAGCTCTGGTCGGTATACGGCGTGGATGCGATGGCGACCATGTCACCATTCGCATTGAGCACGGGCGCATACAGGGCGTAGAACCGGCGGTTGCCCCACCTTTCCAACTCGATGCTGAACCGCCGGTGCTGAAGGACGATGCTGTAGTACGCCTCTTCCGCTATCCGGCAGCCGGCCACCATCCGGTCATAGATTTCCGGCGTGGTGGAAAGGACCATGCGGCCGTCCGGCGTGAACAGGGTGATGTCGCACTTGAGATCGTTCCCGGCAGCCTCCACAGCGGCCTTCGCCGCCTGGGAGCGGAGGTCGTCCTCGCCCGTCGCCACGCGCAGGCCGCCTTGCAGCATGGACTGGAGCGTCGTGATGCGGGAAGTCATGATGCTTTGCAGGTCCGCATTATTGCGCCGGTACACGAAATACACGCTGAACGCCGCCATCGCCACGAGGGTAAGGATCAGGGACATATACAACACCACATTGATACGGGTGCGGTAGTAGTTCCGTTCGCCGGAACGGTTTCTGCGCGGGCGGAAGCCCAACAGGGTGAGCAGCAGATAAGCGACGATCCCGAACAGGACGGCTTCCACGATGTAGTTGAGCATCTCCGTCTTTTCACGGGAAATCACCACCAGCTCGTCATCCGACACCGTCTGCACGAAATGCATGTATCCGTCCAGGACGACGCTTCCCTCTTCATTCGCCCCGACCACCTGGCGGAAACGGTCGGAAATCACGGTCGCATACGGGAAATCGCCCTTGTACAACACCAGATGCTCGTCCACGTACCGGGCATAGGAATAGTACGGCGGGATGGAGACGCGGCCCGGCTCGGTCAAGCCCAGCAGGCTCAGGTAGCCGCGGTCCTCCCGGTTGGATTTGGACTCCACCAGCACCAGGATCGAGGAAGAACCGTAGTTGGGCGTGAAATAGGTGAACAAGCCGGAATACTGTGCCCGGCCGTTGGAACCGGTGCTGTAGAAGAAGTGCGAATTGTCCGCGAGGCGCACCCCGCTCCGGATCCGTTCGTTGAACAGGACATCCGTCGCGAGCGAAGGGGTGGGAAGGATGACGGAGATGTCGTAATCCTGGGAGATCCGGGTCAGGTAGGTATTGGCCAGCCGCCCCCGGATCATCTCATGGCTGTTGTCCAGCAAGGAAAGCGCGCCGATGACCGAATCTTCGGAGATGGCGGCCTCCGCAGCCCGCAGCTGGAGTTCCAGGCTGATGTCCCGGTCCATCGCGAGGCGGTTCGCCCATACCTCCACCCGGTTCTTCTCCTTCTGGAACCCGAACAGGGAGGACGCAGTGGCAAAGTACGCGCCGGCGACGACGGCGAATACCAGCCGGCCGGTCCGCGAGAACATGTCGTAGCGGAACCCTATCAAGCGCCGCAGGAGCGGAGAAATCAGCTGGACCAGTAGCGGGATGGTAAGGGACAGGGCCAGGAAAGACAGGTAGACGACGGCGGTATAGCGGTCGATCAGGTTGACCTTGTAGAGCTCCAGGCAGATGCCGGAATTGAAAACGATGCTCTTGAAGGCCATGTGGATATACAGGCAGATGGCGGCGACCACGGCCACGGCCGCCAAGACCAGGACGATGTCCCGCAGGCGCGACTCCTTCCGGCTGACCCGGCGCAGCAGGGTCCAGCGGATGGAGTACAGCGAAAGGACGAGGACGGTCAGGAGCAGGTTCACCAGCACCACCGCCCCCAGGGAATAGAAGAAGGGGCCGTCGGCATACAGCAGCGGGGAGAACAATTGGGACGCCTGGCCGAGCTGTCGTCCGTACAGGTAGATTCCGCCGATGAAAACCGTCTGGAGGAAGCCCGCCGCCAGGGCCGACGGAATGGACGGCTTCACGCTCAGGAGCAGGATCGTTCCGGTGAGGAACAGGACGATGGCCAGCCAGAACAGGGGCACGTTGTGTCGCTCCGGTTCGGAGACAGTCTCCGCCGCAATCTTGAAGACGGGCGTACCGTTGGCCACTACCGGGACGCCCACACTGCCCGTGAGGGGCTGGATGGTATAGCGGTCACCCAGGCGGAAGCGCGGGTTCACCCCGTTGAATGGGCTGGATTTCAGTTCATTGATCACTTCCAGACCCACAATGACGGTCATGTCCCCTTCCTTCACTGACCGGGCCAGGAACCACTTGGGGCCGTAATTGACATAGGCTACGGCCGATGTGAGCGCGGCTAGCGGGGAGACCGCATTGCTGCGGCCGTCGCCCAGCCGCTGGATAAGGGTCCGGGAGCGGATGTCGTCGTTCCGCAGCGGGAACTGATGGGCCCAGGACTGCAAAGTATCCTCCCGGTACCGGTACACGACCATGTCCTCCGGCAGGTCCTCCAGGCGGAGCCAGGATTCCGGGTCGGACTGCAGGGCTTCGGTGGCGAAACGGTCCAGCAGCGCGAGCCGCTGCTCCACCCGGCGGCCGAGGTCATGGGCCATGGACTCCGTATCCGGATGCGACTGGTTCGCCAGCAGAGAGGCCACCAGTAGCGCCAGGGCGACGGAAAGGACCGCCATACCCGACCAAAACCGTATGCGGAGGATCTTACTCATGGTGATAGGGCTCTCCCTTGATGATGGTGAAAGCCCGGTACAGCTGCTCTGCAAAAATCGTTCTCACCATCTGGTGGGAGAAAGTCATCCGGGACAGGGAAACGAGGCCTTCGGCCCGCTCGTAGACTTTCCGGGAGAAACCGTAGGCGCCGCCGATGACGAACACCAGCGACTTCCCGCCCCGGGCCAGCCGCTGCCGGATCCATTCCGCCCATTCGACGGAACGGTACTCCTTCCCGCGCTCGTCCAGCAGGACGACGGCGTCGCCGGGAGCGACCTGCTTCAGGATCAGCTCCCCCTCTTTCTCCTTGATTTGTTCCTGCGAGAAGGCCGATACGTTCTTCAGCTGGGGAATCTCGACGACCGAGAAGGGCACATAGTGTTTCAGCCTGGACACATACAGGTCCAGGCCGTCTTTCACCCACTGCACGTCGGTCCGGCCGACTGTCACGAGTTTGACGTCCATTCTTTCGCAAAGATACGTTTTCGGCTCGGTATTTGCAAGCAATATGCACCGATGAAACGGCTGATTACAACGCTTGCAGCGCTCCTGCTGCTTACCGTTACGGGGCTCTCCGCCCAGGACAAAGGCTATGACGTCTTCGTCCCCATCGGCAAATACATTGCCCAGGGGGATGCCGCCAGCCTTTCCGCCTGGTTCGCCGACAACCTGGAAGTCTCCATCATCTCCTCCACCCGCAACTGCTCCAAGACCCAGGCCCGCCAGATCGTGAAGACGTTCTTCGACACCTACACGCCCCGGTCCTTCGACATCTCCCACAAGGCCTCCCGCTCCAACATGAAGTATGCCCTGGGCCAGTTGAACGCCGGCGGCGAAGTCTTCATCGTGACCCTTTTCGTCTCCTCCAAGGCGGACGGAACCTACCAGATCCAGCAGTTCAAGATCGACCGGCAAACCGCCGTCTATTAACGAAAATTTGCATAAAACCTTGTAAATCGTTATTTTTGCGTGCTGAACCGCGAAATAACGATTAATTCATATTTTTATGGCAACAACAGCTGACCTCAAGAACGGAATGTACATCATGTTCAACGGCAAACCCTGCGTCGTGGTGTATTTCCAGCACGTGAAACCCGGCAAGGGTCCCGCCTTTGTCAAGACCAAACTCCGCAACCTCGAAAACGGCCGTATCCTCGAAAACACCTTTACCGCCGGCGTCAAGCTCGACACCATCACCGTGGAGCGCCGTCCCTACCAGTATCTGTACGATGACGGCGAGGCCTTCAACTTCATGCACGAAGAGACCTACGAGCAGATCACCCTTCCCCACGACGTCGTGGAGAATGCCGACCTCATGAAGGAAGGCCAGCGCGTGGAGATGATGTTCCTCACCGATCCCGAAGAGCGCTGCCTCACCTGCGAGCTCCCGACCTACGTGACCCTCGAAGTCACCTACAGCGAGCCCGCCGTGAAGGGTAACACCGCCTCCACTTCCGCCCTGAAGGAAGTCACCCTGGAGACCGGCGCGAAGATCATGGTCCCGCTCTTCATCGAGACCGGCGAAGTCATCACCGTGAACACCACCGACCGTTCCTACGGCCAGCGCGTGAAATAAGGTTTTCACTTCCAGACAACGAAGCCGACCCGCAAGGGCCGGCTTTTTTCGTTGGCGTCATTCCCGGCTGACCGGGAATCTAGATCACGTAATCCTCGATATCCTTCACGCTCACGGGATTGGAGCCCAGGATGAGGAGGCGTTCCACGACATTGCGGAGTTCGCGGATGTTGCCGGTCCAGGATTTCTTCACCAGCAGGTCGATGGCTTCCGGGGAGAACTCCTTGCGGGGCATGGCGGTCTCCGAGCAGATCTGGTCCAGGAAGTGGTTGATCAGGAGAGGGATGTCGTCCTTGCGTTCGTCCAGGGTGGGAACCTTGATGACGATGACGCTGAGGCGGTGGTAGAGGTCCTCGCGGAAGGTCCCTTTCTTGATTTCCTCGGCGAGGTTCTTATTCGTGGCGGAGACGACGCGGACGTTCACGGTGATATCCTTGTCGGAGCCCACGCGGGAGATCTTGCGCTCCTGCAGGACCCGGAGGACTTTCGCCTGCGCGGCGAGGGACATGTCGCCGATCTCGTCCAGGAAGAGGGTACCGCCGTCGGCTTGCTCGAACTTGCCCTTGTGCTGCTTGATGGCCGAGGTGAAGGAGCCTTTCTCATGGCCGAAGAGTTCGCTTTCGATGAGTTCCGAGGGGATGGCGGCGCAGTTCACTTCCACGTACGGCATCATGGACCGCTGCGAGAGCTGGTGCAGGCTGCGGGCGACGAGTTCCTTGCCGGAGCCGTTGGGGCCGGTGATCAGGACGCTGGCGTCGGTGGGGGCGACCTTGTCGATCATGTCGCGGATGTGCCGCATGCCCTCGGACTGGCCCACCATCTCCTGCCCGTAGACCTTCTTCTTGAGGATCTTGGTCTGGGTGACGAGGTTCGCCTTGTCGGTCGCGTTCTTGATGGTGATGAGGATGCGGTTCAAGTCCAGGGGCTTGCCGATGAAGTCGAAGGCGCCTTTCTTGATGCAATCCACGGCCGTGTCGATGTCGGCATGGCCGGAGATCATCACGACCGGAGTCTCGACCCCGTCGGCGATGAGCTTCTGAAGGACTTCGGTACCGTCCATCCCGGGCATCTTGATGTCGCAGAAGATGGCGTCGTACTTCTCCTTTTCCGCCATTTCACAGGCGTCGGCGCCGTTTTCGGCCGTGTCCACCTGGTAATCTTCCATCTCCAGGATCTCCTTGAGGGAGTTGCGGATGGAACGCTCGTCGTCAACAATCAGAATCTTCATACACTCGAAACATTTATGCAAATATACGGACTTTTTTACTACATTTGTAAGACTGATCCTTGAAAGATTATGAACGTTCCTGACATCATCATCGCCGTTGACGGCTTCTCGGCCACCGGCAAGAGCACCTTCGCCAAGATGGTCGCGAAGGAATTCGGTTTCCTGTACCTGGACAGCGGCGCGATGTACCGCGGCGTCACCCTTTTCTCCATGGAAAACGGGATGATCGCAGAGGATGGTGCCATCGACGAGGCGGCCCTGAAGGCCGTCATCGAGGACCTCGACCTGCACTTCCGCAACGATGACGGAAAGACTTGCCTGTATCTAGGCGAACGTTGCATCGAGACGGAAATCCGCACCCTGGCCGTATCCTCGCACGTGAGCCCCGTATCGGCCATCCCGTTCGTGCGGAACTACGTGGACAAGCGGCTCCGCGCCTTCTCCGAGGGCGGCCGCGTGATCATGGACGGCCGCGACATTGGCACCACCGTATTCCCGAACGCGGAACTCAAGGTCTTCATGGTCGCCGATGCCGAGGTCCGCGCCCAGCGCCGCTACGACGAGATGGTGGAAAAGGGTGACACGCCCGTCTTCGAGGACATCGTCAAGAACCTCGCGGAGCGCGACTACATCGACTCCCACCGGGAGACCTCACCTCTCCGCCAGCCGGAAGATGCCTATGTGATGGACAACACCCACATGACCCTGCATGAGGAGCTCGTCTGGTGCCTGGGTGTCATCCAGGGCAAGTTCGGCATCCTCGAGGCCCCGGCCCTGTCATGGTAAAGGTCGAAATCGACAGCCGGTCCGGCTTCTGCGGCGGCGTCATCCGCGCCATTTCCCAAGCGGAGCGTTTCCTGCAGGAAAGCGACCACCTCTATTCCCTCGGCGCCATTGTCCACAACGAAGCCGAGCTCGACCGCCTCGGGGCGGAAGGGCTCCGGACGGTCGCGTCCATCCCGGACGTCCCGGAAGGCGAAACCGTCCTGATCCGGGCCCATGGCGAGCCGCCGTCCACGTACGACGCCGCCCGCCGCCGTGGCCTCACGGTCATCGACTGCACCTGCCCCGTGGTGCTCAAGCTCCAGGAACACATCCGCGAGGCCTACGCCCGCCTGCACGCGGACGGGTTGCATGGGACCCTGCTCATTTTCGGAAAAATCGGTCACGCCGAGGTCCTGGGCCTGCTGGGCCAGGTGGACGGCGACGCCATCGTCGTGGAGAACCGCGCCATGCTGGAGGAAGTCCTCCCCGGCATCGATTTCTCCCAACCCGTCGAAATCTTCTCCCAGACCACCAAGAGTCCGTCCGAATACGCGGAAATCTGCGACCGGGTGCGCTCCCTCGGCACCCGCGTGACGGTCCATGACACCATCTGCGCGCAGGTCGCGAACCGGCACGAGCATCTCGCCGCCTTCGCCAAGTCCCATGACCTCATCCTCTTTGTCGCGGGCGAATCCAGTTCCAACGGCCGCGTCCTCTTCGACCTCTGCCACCGCGTGAATCCGCGTTCCTACCGTATCGGCGCCCCGGCAGACATCGACCCCGCCTGGGTCCGCGACGGCGACCGCGTGGGCGTCTGCGGCGCCACATCCACCCCCCAATGGCTGCTGGAGATGGTCGCGAATGCGGTGCGCGAACTATAGGGCTCAACGCATAATAACAATAGAGGCGGGTCTTTCGACTCGCCTTTATCGTACCTTATTAACTAAACCAACTTTAAACTAACCGGCTTAGTATAATGCAAGCGGTGTGCCAAACTATTCGGAGGCCTCAGATTCCGCGGCGCGGGCGGCGGCTTCGGCCTGCGCTTCGCGGCGGGCGCGCTCGACGCTGACAGAGCGCTTCAGCCGGAAGCCGGAACCGAGGTACTTGGTGCGGACATCCTCGTCCGCGGCCAGCTCCTCAGGAGTGCCTTCCTGGAGGATCGTGCCTTCGTACAGGAGATAGGCGCGGTCCGTGATGGCAAGCGTCTCACCCACGTTGTGGTCGGTGATGATCACGCCGATGTTGCGGTACTTGAGCTTGGCGATGATGTACTGGATGTCCTCCACGGCAATCGGGTCGACACCGGCGAAGGGCTCGTCCAGGAGGATGAATTTCGGGTCCACGGCGAGGGCGCGGGCGATTTCGCAGCGCCGGCGCTCGCCGCCGGAGAGCTGGATGCCCAGGGACTTGCGGACCTTGGAGAGGTTGAACTCGTCGATGAGCTGCTCGAGGCGGGCCTCCCGCTCCTCACGGGTCATCTTGGTCATCTCCATCACGGACATGATGTTGTCCTCGACCGACATCTTGCGGAAGACGGAAGCTTCCTGCGGCAGGTAGCCGACGCCCTTCTGGGAGCGCTTGTACATCGGGAGGCCGGTCAGTTCGTCGTCGTCGATGAAGATGCGGCCCTCGTTCGGGACGATCTGGCCGGTGATCATGTAGAAACTCGTGGTCTTGCCGGCGCCGTTCGGGCCCAGGAAGCCCACGATCTCACCCTGGCTCACTTCCATCGAGACGCCCTTCACGACCGTGCGGACGCCGTATTTCTTCACTAAGTTCTCTGCGCGTAACTTCATGGTATGGGGCTATTTGGTATCCAGGCCGAGGTCGGCCACGAATGCTCGCACTTCGGGGTGCTTGTCCATCAGGTCCTTCGCCTTCTCCTCGGGCATGTAGGGTTTCTTCTCGCCGGGTTCCTCCTCGGGGACGTCGTCCACATGGAGATTGACCTTCCGGCTTTTCAGGATCTCACGGAAGGTGGTCTCCAGGTCACGGAGGAGTTTCTCCTCGATCCACTGCTTCTGCGCGGCGTTGGACACCGAGAAGAACACGGACTTGACACCGGCCTCCTCGCTCATCCGGAGCTCCGCCTTCGCCAGGGCGTTCGCCAGGCGCGGACGGGCTTCGAACTTCGCAATGAGGTCCTTCCAGCCAGCCTTTACCGCCGCATCGTCCGGCAGGGCGGCTTCCGCCTCGGCGTGCGCCTCCTCCTCCTGTTTCTCTTCCTTCTCCTGCAGGATGGCGCTCATGGACAGGGCCGATCCGGTCTTGGGCGCGCGGCGCTGCCGGGCGGGCGCAGGCGGCGCGGCGACAGCGGTCTTGTCGGCAGGTGCGGGGGCGGGGGCGGGAGATTCCTTCGCTTCGCTCGGAATGACAGAAGGTTTTTCGCTCGGAATGACAGGGGCTGGCTGCGGAGCTGGTGAAGGAATCTGGACCGGACGCGGCGCGGTGGACACGTCCGTGCGGCCTGTCAGGAAGCTGAGCTTCATCAGGGCGAACTCGATGTGCAGGCGGGGATTCACCGCCGCCTTATAGCCGGCCTCACAGGCCGTAGTGACGCTGAGGGCGTCGTACAGGAACTGGAGCGGGCAGCGGGCCGCCTGCTCGCGGTAGCGCTGCTTCAGGGAATCCGGAAGCTCCAGCAGGGCGTCCAGGCCGGCGGTGCGGGCGACCACGAGGTCCCGCAGGTGCGCACTCAGGGCCGCCACGAAATGCAGGGCGTTGAAGCCCTTGGACAGGATTTCGTCGAAGGAGGAAAGGGCGGCGGCGTAACTTCCGGACAGGAAGTTCTCCACCATCCCGAAACTGTAGTCGTAATCGAGGACATTGAGGTTCCGGACCACGTCCTCGTACTTGATGTCCGTCCCGCAGAACGCGACGGTCTGGTCGAAGATCGTGAGGGCGTCGCGCATGGCGCCGTCGGCCTTCTGGGCGATCACGTGCAGGGATTCGTCGTCGATGGTGACGCCTTCCTTGGCGGCGATGCCGCGCAGGTTCCGGACCATGTCGGGGATGCCGATGCGGTTGAAATCGTACGTCTGGCAGCGGGACAGGATCGTGGGCAGGATCTTGTGCTTCTCGGTGGTGGCGAGGACGAAGATGGCGTGTGCCGGCGGCTCTTCCAGGGTCTTGAGGAAGGCGTTGAACGCCGACTGGGACAGCATATGGACCTCGTCGATGATATAGACGCTGTACTTGCCCACCTGCGGCGGAACCTGGACTTGCTCGATCAAAGCCTTGATATCGTCCACGCCGTTGTTGGAGGCGGCGTCCAGCTCATGGATGCAGTAGGACCGGCCTTCCTGGAAGGAGACACAGGACTCGCACTCCCCGCAGGGCTCCATGTCCGGCCCGGGATGGGCGCAGTTGATCATCTTCGCGAAGATGCGCGCCGTGGTGGTCTTCCCCACCCCGCGCGGACCGCAGAAGAGATAGGCGTGGGCGAGCTGCCCCCGCTTGATGGAGTTGGACAGGGTCCGGGCGATATTGTCCTGGCCGAGCAGGGTCTCGAAGGAGTCCGGCCTGTATTTCCGTGCCGATACGATATACTGACTCATAGCTTACAAATATAGCAAGTAATTTTGAAATACCGGGCCGTAGCATTATCTTTGTATGGAAAGAAAGCATGAAAATGAAGCGACTGATTCTCTTTTTCACCCTGCTCTCCGTAAGCACGGTCCTGCTCGCCCAAGGCAAGGTCACCACCCGGAAACACCTGTTCGCCGACTTCTCCGACAAGATTACCAAAGTCGTGATGAGCGGCAACGAGATCCTGGACGGCGCCCTGCGCCAGGAGGTGGTGGACCTGTGGACCCTCTCCCCTTTCGAGTTCTGCTCGATGGCCGAATACGAATCCCTCAAGAAATCGGATACCTACTATTTCCTCCTGGTGACGGCCGGCCGGGCCAAGGGTGAGGAGGAGCCGATGGTCCGTTTCCTGACCCTCGAGAAGGGCGGCGCCGAGAAGGGTGACAACATCGCGCTCCGCACGGAGGTCATCTCCCTGCCCCTGTGCCCGGTGGACGGCGGTTCCGGGCGGGAACTCGTGTTCCTGCCGGCCCTCGTGAAGGGTGTCCAGGAGTTCACCGCCGAGGCCATGGCCTCTGAAAAGGTCGCCTACACCGGCATGGGTTGGTTCAACGGGTACTTTGACCGCAAGGGTGCCATCAAGCGCATTTACCTGGCCCGGGAGGACGTCTCCGAGTCGGTCAGCGTGAAAGAGCGCGAAAAATACCTGGACGAAGACATCATCCTCTGCGACGAGGACGAGGCCGACAAGGCCTACACCGACAAGACCTACAACACGCTGGTCAGTTATACCGTTTCCGCCGGTACCTGGAGCTACAAACTGCTCATCGAGGCCGAAACGGACACCGTCTATTACATCCGCAAGCACAAGGTCAATGCGAAGAACGCCCCCGGCTTCCTCGTGGACGACCTGAAGCGAATCTCGAGGAAACGGTAATGCGGAGCGGAACGGCACCCTGCGGGCTCCGCTACGCCGTCCGGCGCGGCGGGTCCGCCGTCGGCTACTGCGCCCTGAGCCTGCGCTGCGGGACGCGGGACGAGGATGGATTCGGCAACGGCATCGCGCATTTTGCGGAGCACACGATGTTCCGCGGAACGGCGCGCAAAAGCGCTTCCGTCATCAACAGTTACCTGGACCGCCTGGGCGGCGAACTCAATGCCTACACCACCAAGGAAGAGATCGTCCTGCACGCCACCGTGCTGAAGGAGGACCTCGGCAAGGCGGCCGGCCTGCTTTTCGAACTGGCGACGGAAGCCACCTTCCCCGACGCCGAGATCGAGACCGAACGGGGCGTCGTCCTGGACGAGATCATCTCTTACAAGGACAACCCCGCCGAGGACGTTTACGACAAGTTCGAGGGCATGCTTTTCGATGGGCATCCCTTGGGCCTGCCCATCCTGGGCACCGCTGCCTCCGTGCGGCGTATCAAGCCGGAGGACCTCCGCCGCTTCGCCCGGACTTTCTTCGTCCCAGCGCGCATGGCCTTCACGGTCGTCGCGGATCTGGACGAAAAAGTGATGGAAAAACGCGTGCTGCGGCGGGTGGCCAAGTTGTTCGGAGAGATCCCCGGTCAAGCCGGGGATGACGCAAAGAATAACCGGGAGTTCATGAATACTCCCGTCATTCCCGGCTCGACCGGGAATCTGCCCTTCTCCAAGACCGTGGACAAGCGGAACCACGAGGTGAACGCCGTCATCGGAAACCGGGCGCCGTCGCTGTACGACCCCGAGGACCGCATCACGGCCGCCGTGCTGTGCAACATCCTCGGCGGACCGGCGTCGAACTCCCTACTGAACAAAGTCTTACGCGAAAAGAACGGCTGGGTGTACGGCGTGGAGTGCACCTACACGCAGTACGCCGACACCGGCATCGCCGCCATCACCTTCGGCTGCGACAAGCCCAACCTGGAACGGTGCCTGTCGACACTGGACAAGATTCTCGCGCGCATCCGGGAGGTTCCGCTCTCCGAGCGCACTTTGAAAGCCTATAAGAAGCAGCTCCTCGGCCAGCTCGCCATCTCCTCCGACAACGGCGAGGCGCAGTGCCTGTCCATGGGCAAGAGCCTCCTCGCCTGGGGCCGCATCGACACCAGCGTCGAAATGCGCGCCCGCATCGAAGCCGTCACGCCGGCCGCCCTGCAGCAAATGGCGGCCCGGATCTTCGACCCGGACCGCCTTTCACGGTTGATCTACCTGTAAGCTATTTGCTCAGATTGATGAACGGCAGGGCATTGGACCCGTTGTAGGTCGGGAGCTCGCCGTTCCACTTCTCGATGGCATACTGCTGGACGAGAAGGGCGTTGAGGGACGCCGCCACGACGCGGTTGTAGTAGGCCTCACCGTCGCCCGTGATCTTCTGCGCCTCGGCTTCACCCTTGGCCTTCGCGATGGCGATCTTCGCCTCCGCTTCTGCTTCCTTCACCTTGTTCTCCGCCTTGAGGGCGTTCTGGACGGCCTCGTTCTTGGCGTTGATGGCTTCGGTCAGCGATGCCGGCGGGTCGATCTTCGTCGTGAACTCGCGGACGATGAAGCCTTCGGCATTCATGGATTCGTCCAGGCGGGCGCGAACCTCGGTCTCGAACTTGGCGCGGTTCGCCATCAGTTCATCGGACGTGTAATTGTTCGCGCAAGTGCGGTAAGCCTCGAAGATACAGGTGTTGATGTACCCCATTTCCAGTTCGCGGACCGGCTTGCGGTACTTCACGAAGATGTCCACGGCCTTGTTTTCGTCGATCTGGTAGGCAAGGGTCGGGGTCATGGAGAAGATGGCCGCATCCTTGGGGTTCACCGTGAAGGGTTCGTAGGTGACCCGCTGGATGTAGGTAGGATACTCGAAGATGCTCTCGGTGATGGGGTTGTACCACACCCAGCCGCGGCAGGTGCCTTCCACGCCGCCGCGGAGCTCCGCGTTGGAAGACCATTTCTTGAACTTGATGCCCACGGCCGCCGAGTCGATGGTCGTGCAGCAGGAGGCCATCACGATGATGGTGAGGATCGTAACGCCAAGGGAAATCCAGGTGGCCTTTCCCAGGGAGAACTTGCGGGGCTTGATGGTTTTCGTTGCTTGCATATCGGGGAGTATTTGTGTTTATCCAATCTGGGCGCCGTTAGCGACGACTTCCTGCGGGGTGATGAAGCGCATCTTGCCGTCGCCCTGCTTGGCCATCAGGATCATGCCTTTGGACTCGATGCCGCGGATGGTGCGGGGGGCGAGGTTCGCGAGGATGCAGATCTGCTTGCCCAGCATGTCCTCCGGGCTGTAGTATTCGGCGATGCCGGAGACGATGGTGCGGGTATCGATGCCCGTATCGATGGTGAGCTTCAGCAGCTTGTCGGTCTTGGGGACACGTTCGGCCTGGAGGACCGTGGCGGTACGGATGTCCATCGCACCGAACTGGTCAAACGTGACTTCGTCCTTCTGCGGCTCAACCTTCTTCGCGGCCTCCTCGGCAGCCTTGGCGGCCTCGGCCGCTTCGCGCTCGGCCTTGATGGCCGCGAGGCGGGCGATCTGCGCATCCACGACGCTGTCCTCGATCTTCTGGAACAGCAGGACGCTCTCGCCGAGGGCGTGTCCGGCAGGCAGCAGCTCGGGCGTGCCCAGCATCGACCAGGTAAGGACGATAGATTCCCGATCGAGGTCGGGAATGACGCCGGTTCCCGTCATGCCCGGCTTGACCGGGCATCCCTTGGTATGCAGGGCCTTGCCCTCGCCCGGCTTGTAGAAATTCACGGTCGGGGTGCCTTCGCCGGCGCGGTGATCGGTGCCGGCGTCGATGCCGACGCGGAGGATATCGCGGAGTTTCCCAGCGCTGAAGGGCGTGAAGGGCTCGAAGGCGATCGCAAGGTCCGCGCAGATCTGCAGGCAAGTGTACAGGATGGAGGCGGTGCGGTCCATGTCGGTCTTCGCCACCTTCCAGGGCTCCATGTCGGAGATGTACTTGTTGCCGATGCGGGCGATGTTCATCGCCTCCTTCAGGGCCTCCCGGAAATGGAAGGTTTCCACATACTTCTCCAGGGCTTCCTTGCAGGGGACGATGGAGGCGAGCGTCTCGGCGTCAATGGGTTCCGGCTTACGGTTTTCCGGCACGATGCCGCCGAAATACTTGTGCGTGAGGACCACGGCGCGGTTCACGAAGTTGCCGAACACGGCGACGAGCTCGCTGTTGTTGCGCTGCTGGAAATCCTTCCAGGTGAAATCGTTGTCCTTGGTCTCCGGGGCGTTCGCCGTGAGGACGTAACGCAGGACGTCCTCCTGGCCCGGGAACTGCTCCTCGTACTCATGGACCCAGACGGCCCAGTTGCGGGAGGTGGAGATCTTGTCGCCCTCAAGGTTCAGGAACTCGTTGGCAGGGACGTTCTCCGGGAGGACAAAGTCGCCGTAAGCCTTGAGCATGGACGGGAACACGATGCAGTGGAACACGATGTTGTCCTTGCCGATGAAGTGCACCAGGCGGGTCTCCGGGTCCTTCCACCACTTCTCCCAGCTCTCCGGGAGGAGTTCCTTGGTATTGGAGATATAGCCGATGGGCGCGTCGAACCAGACATAGAGGACCTTGCCCTCGGCGCCTTCCACGGGCACCGGGACTCCCCAGTCCAGGTCGCGGCTCACGGCGCGGGGCTGCAGGCCGCCGTCCAGCCAGCTCTTGCACTGGCCGTACACGTTCGTCTTCCACTCCTTGTGCTGTTCCAGGATCCAGTCGCGGAGCCAGGGCTCGTACTGGTCCAGCGGGAGGTACCAGTGCTTGGTCTTCACCTTCTTGGGCGTGGAGCCGGACAGGGCGGAGCGCGGGTCGATCAGTTCCTCGGGGCTCAGCGTGGAGCCGCATTTCTCGCACTGGTCGCCGTAGGCGCCGGGATTGCCGCACTTGGGGCAGGTGCCCACGATGTAGCGGTCCGCCAGGAAGGTTTTCGCTTCCTCGTCGTAGTACTGCTCGGTCTCCTTGGTGATGAACTTGCCCTCGTCATACAGTTTCCGGAAGAACTCGGAAGCGGTCCTGTCATGAACCTCCGAGGTCGTGCGGGAATAGATGTCGAAGTTGATGCCGAGGCCCGTGAAGGCGTCTTTCATCACCTGGTGGTACTTGTCCACGATGTCCTGCGGGGTGACGCCCTGGGCGCGCGCCTTGATGGTGATGGGCACGCCGTGTTCGTCGGAGCCGCACACGAAGACGACGTCCTCCCCGCGCAAGCGGAGGTAACGGACATAGATGTCGCCGGGGATATAGGCGCCGGCCAGGTGGCCGATATGGACGGGACCGTTCGCGTACGGAAGGGCGCAGGTCACGAGGGTTCTCTTGTGGTCGTTCATTTCAATCTTCCGAGTTTGATATTGATTTTTTTCTTGAGTTCGTTGATGCGCTCCAGCGTGGTGAAGATTTCGCGCTGCCGGTCGGTGCTGGCGGTGGTGAGTTCCCTGGTCAGGGCCGTCTGGTCCGCCTGGAGCCGCTTGATGTGATAGGCCAGGATGGCCTTGGGGACGAAATTGGTCAGCCAGGAGTCCCGGGTGGTCAGGGCCGCCTGGAAGTTCTTGACCGTCAGTTCGTATTTGTCGCCGGAAAGCTGGGAGACGACGAAACGGACGGCGTCGTCGGGCCCGTTCAGGAGGTCGCGGACGATCTCGTCCTGCTCCTTGCCGGCGTCGTACAAGGCGAAATACGCTTCGTAGGTACGCTGGTAGGCTTCGTTCGCAAAAGCGATTCCGTCGCCGGCGAGGGCTGTGTCGATGAACTCCGCCACGGTCTGGGGGTTCTCCGCATAGAATTCCGAATCGCTCTCGAACACCAGCGGCGTGCTGCCATCCGTGAGGATGAAGCGAAGGAGCTCGCGCTCGGACGGGGCCAGGATCGGGCTCTGTGTCTCCAGGGCCCGGAGTTCATTCACCGGGGGCGTATAGGTCGATTCCTGCGGCCGGGGAGCCTCTTCCTCCCGGCGGGCGCGGACGGCCTCGCGCTGGGCCTGCGTCCGTTCTTCGCCCTGGATCTTCTCCCGGGTGCGGCGGACGCGGTCCGTGAGGATGTCCGTGTCGATGCGGAACTTCGCGGAGATGGCATCGGTATAGACCGACCGCTTCACCGCGTCGGGGATCCCGGCCACGGTGTCCGCGATGTCATTGATGAGGTTCGCCCGTTTCAGCGGATCGTTCCCCGCCTCGCCCAGCAGGAGGTCCGCCTTGAAGGCGATGAAGTCCTGCTCGTTCGCGGCGATGAAAGCCTCCACCTCCTCCAGCGTATGCTTCCGGGCGTAGGAGTCCGGGTCGTCGCCGTCAGGGATGAGGACCACCTTCACGTTCATGCCTTCCTTCAGGATCAGGTCGATCCCGCGGAGGGCGGCGTGGATGCCGGCCGGGTCGCCGTCGTACATGATAGTGACGTTCTCGGTGAACCGCTTGATGAGGCGGATCTGCTCCACGGTGAGGGAAGTGCCGCTGGAGGCCACCACGTTGGTGATGCCCAGCTGGTGCATGGACAGGACGTCCAGGTAGCCCTCCACGAGGTAGCACTTGTCCGCGCGGGAAATCGCGGACTTGGCGAAATAGATGCCGTACAGGGAGCGGGACTTCACGTAGATCTCCGACTCCTTGGAATTCACGTACTTGGCGACGGACTTGTCGGTGAACAGGGTGCGTCCGCCGAAGGCGATGACGCGGCCGCTCACCGAGTGGATCGGGAACATCACCCGGTCGTAGAAGCGGTCGTGCAGGGTACCGTCCGTGTCCCACTGGGCGCAGAGACCCGTCTCCAGCAGGTATTCGTCCTTGTACCCCTTCTCCTTCGCAGCTTCCGTGAAGGCGCTCTTGGACTTCGGGGCCCATCCCAGGCCGTACTTGGCGATGGTCTCGTCCTCAAGGCCGCGGGAATGGAAATACTGGACCGCGACGGCACGGCCTTCGTCCGTGGCGAGCTGGTCCTTGTAGAAGTTGAAAGCGAACTCGGAGACGGCGAGGAGACTCTCGTTCCGCTGGCGGGCGGCGATATCCTCGGCCGATTCCTCCTTCTCCTTCACCTCGATATGGTATTTGCGGGCGAGGTATTTGAGGGCCTCCGTGTAGGAGAGTTTCTCGTACTCCATCACGAAGCCCACGGCCGTGCCGGACTTTCCACAGCCGAAGCACTTGTAGATGCCGCGGGAGGGCTCCACATGGAAGGACGGTGTTTTCTCATTGTGGAACGGGCAGCAGGCCCACAGGCTGCTCCCGCGGCGCTTCAGCGTCACGAAATCGCCCACCACGTCCTCGACGCGGGCCGTATCCAGAATGAGTTGTACCGTCTCCTGCGGAATCATGTCCTATTCTTTCTCGAAATCCACTTCCTTGGCGCCGGACAGGTCCGTCACCTGGATCCTGCCGTCGTCCACGATCGGGGTGTCTTCCGTCCGCTTGGTTTCGGAAGGACGCTCCACGGGGTCGCGCCTGGGTTCCGCCGTCTGCCCCAGCTGCTTGATCCGGAACGAGAAGTCCCGGCCATACCAGACGAGGGCCAGGACGCCGATGACGGCGCCCAGGAAACGGCCTTTCACGATGAGGAAAAGGGCCACCAGGATAAACAGAAGGTCCTTGCCCAGGGTCAGGAGGATATGTTGTTTCTGCGTCATGTTTTCTCGTCAAGTTATAACTTGCAAATATACGAAATCTTCCCTACTTTTGTTTTCCAAATTCAGTTTTGATCATGTATAACCCCAAGTCCGCTCACGCCGAGGAATTCATCGACCACCAGGAAGTGCTCGATACCCTCGAGGAAGCCGCCCGAGAAAGTGGCAACCACCAGCGCGTGCTCGAAATCCTGGAGAAGGCCGCCCTGTGCAAGGGCCTGACCCACCGGGAAGCCGCCATCCTGATGGACTGCAACGAACCCGGACTGGAAGAGAAGATCTATTCCCTTGCCGCTTCGATCAAGCACCGTTTCTACGGCAACCGGATCGTGCTTTTCGCCCCCCTATATCTGTCCAACTACTGCATCAACGGATGCACCTATTGCCCTTACCACGCCAAGAACCGCACGATCCCCCGTCGGAAGCTCTCCCAGCATGAGATCGAGGAAGAAGTCCGCGCGCTGATCCGCATCGGGCACAAGCGCCTCGCCGTCGAAGCCGGTGAGGACCCGCGTCACAACCCGCTGGAATACATCATCGACAGTATCAAGACCATCTACAGCGTCCGCGAAGGCGGGAACAGCATCCGCCGCGTCAATGTCAATATCGCCGCGACGGACGTGGACTCCTACCGCAAGCTGCACGAAGCCGGCATCGGCACCTACATCCTGTTCCAGGAAACCTACAACAAGGAGAACTACCAACGCCTGCACCCCACCGGCCCCAAGAGCAACTACGAGTGGCACACCGAAGCGATGGACCGCGCGCAGGAAGGCGGCTGCGACGATGTGGGCATCGGCGTCCTGTTCGGCCTCAGCAGCTACCGCTACGAACTCGTGGGCCTGCTGATGCACGCCGAGCACCTGGAAGCCCGCTGGGGCGTCGGCCCGCACACGATCAGCGTCCCGCGCATCTGCCCGGCCGACGACATCTCCGTCAATGACTTCGACGCCCTCCCGGACGCGATCTTCCATAAGCTGGTCGCCGTCCTCCGCATCGCGGTCCCCTACACCGGCATGATCGTCTCAACCCGCGAATCCCAGCGGATGCGGGAACAGCTCCTGAACTGCGGTATCTCCCAGATCAGCGGCGGTTCGCGCACCAGCGTCGGCGGTTACACGACCGAGGAACGGCATGACGAGACCGCGCAGTTCGACGTTTCCGACACCCGTCCGCTGGACGAGGTGGTCCGCTGGCTCCTGGAGCAGGACCACATCCCGTCCTTCTGCACCGCCTGCTACCGGGAAGGCCGTACCGGCGACCGCTTCATGTCCCTGTGCAAGAGCGGAAAGATCACCTACTGCTGCACGCCTAACGCCATCATGACCCTGAAGGAATACCTGATGGACT
>JAEEGK010008479.1_pt1 | contig 24247 bp, 14 predicted proteins | sample 8958771 | NCBI WGS metagenome assembly JAEEGK01 (sample SAMN16246547, study PRJNA631951) | gut metagenome | biome: gut microbiome; feature: rumen; material: SC-attached | host: Bos | place: Iran: Karaj | collected 2018-10
TCTAACATTTTTTTTATTTTATATTTTTTTTTTGTATTAAATATATATATTTCACAAGAAGACAAATAATCAAATTATTTTAAAAAATAAAATTTTTTAAAATTTAGCTTTAATATAATTAATTATGAATAAAATAATATATTATTTAATTTTTTTAATAATTTCTTCAATAGTTAAATTATATTTATCATAAATATAATATCTAACTAAAGCATGATGAAATAATGACTTTTGACAATTATAATCACCAAACTTAATTAATACTTAATTATATTTTCTTTTTCAAAATTTTATTACTTATTTCATTTCAAAAAAAAAAATTTCATATAATTTATTATTTATTCTGGGAAACATTTTTGAAAGTTGTTTATTTATTATTTTATTTATTTGAGAAAAAAATTAATATTTATCAATTAATCTTTAAAAAGTTAGATTAAAAGATAAAAATAATTAAATAATAAAAAAGAAGATGAAAAAAAAATTCGAAAGAAATTTTGCAATTAAAATTATAAATCAATATGCTGATAATTATAAATTATTAGAAAAAGAAAATTTAAATTTAAAAAATGAAATAATGGATATAAAATCAAATTTAAATATTAATAAAGAAATAATAGAATCTTTTTTTAAAAAAGATGAATCAGAAAAATCATATTTATTATATCTTAATCAATTAAAAACAGAAATGAAAGCATTAGAAGAGCAAAAAGAAAAATTAACGAAAGAAAAAAATTCTCTTCACGATGAAATAATTAAAAATGAAAATATTATAAATAAACTTTTAACAAAAAAAGAAGATAGAACAAAAGAATATAAAAACAAAATTTTTGTTTTAGAAAATATTATAATAAAAAAAAATGCTTTGATAGAAAATTTAGAAAAGAAATACTTAAGTATATTAGAAATAAAAGATGATAACGAAGAAAAAGAAATAAGGGAAATTTATATTACAGATCCAAATGAAAATTTATTAATTTTATATAAAGATTTATGTTTATATAAAACTTCTTATGAAAATATTTTAAAAAAAATAAAAATTTATAAATTTGAAATTGAAGATTTAAAAAATAAACTTAAAGAAAAAAATTCAAATAATAAAACAGCTTACACTACAAAATTAATTGATGAAATTATTCAAAATCAAACAAAAAAAAATTGGGAAACTGATGAATGGCTTGCTATATTAAAATATTTAAATTTAACGAATGATGATATTCAAACAAATACTCATAATAATAAATTCATGTCAAAATTACTTGATGCAATTGAATTATTGAATAGAATTTTAATAAAAAGAAATAATAAAATTAATGAACTTGAAAAAGTAATTTCAAAATTAAAAGAAGATTATAAAGATTTATCAAATGAAAATATTAAGTTATTAAAAAATAATTATATATTAAAAGGTTTGAATGGAAATCTTCAAAATAAAAAAGATAAATCAATCAGAGCAAGTGGACAATTTATTAATACTAATATTTCATTGATAAATAATATATCATTAGATAATAATAATAAAGATAACTTTCATCAAATTTTTCTTAAAGATTTACCTTTTTCTGATCAAAATGTTAATAATAAAATTATTAACCAATCAATGCTTGTTGAAAATAATTTTAGTAACTCAAAATTTCAAAACAACACAAGTGATTCAAATTATTCTTTGGATAATGCTCAAAAACATATTAATCTTACCCAATCTAGTAGTGAAAATAGTGAAGTTATAAATAATGATGTATTAAATCAATTAAATCATAATGTACTTAAAAAATTGAAGAAAGATAATGATGATGTTAAAAATGATAATAAAGATAAAAATATAGTAAATAATCTAAATTTTAGTGCTGATAATTTTTAATGAATTTATAAACAACACATAATTATGAAAATTTAAATAATTTTGTCTTATTAAAAAGTAGGGTATAATTTGAAAATATTAAATTTAATTAATCAAAAAATTAATCAATAATATTTTTAAAAATTATAATTTTTCTTAAATAAAATTTATTTAAAAGTAAAGATTATATATTTTCCAAAGAATTTAGATGTAGTAAAAAGTAAATCAATATTATTTTACTCATAAAATAATAAAAACACAAAAATATTGAATCTCAAGAATAAAAACATCATAAATAAATTTTAAAAATACCTACTATATAAAGAAAAGAAATAAGATTATTTTTATTACCTCCTTGTCAAAGAAAATGTTTTAAAGAAATATGAGACTTTAAAAAATATAAAAAAATTCTAATGTTTTGAATGGAATTAAATCAATTAATGAATATTAATATATTGTTAAATAAACAATAACTCAAATAATCCAACATTAAAGAACAATAATAGTTTTATAATTTCAAAAACAATAACAAATAAATTTAGTTCAAATGATTTAATAATAAAGTAATATATGTTAATCATAAAACTGTAAATTTGGAATAAAATGAGTAATTTATTTATAAAATGGAATAAAGAAAAGTGAAATTTGAAATGAAGATGAAAATAATAATTAAGAGATTTCTTTTCTTCTTATTAGGGAATAATATATTTAATAAAAATGAAAAATATGAATCTATTGTTATAAGTAAAGATGAAGATTATTTTAAAAATACAAAAATTTGAATAAAGAAATTAATTTAAATTAATGAAAAGAATTAATTACTTTGATTTTTTAAAAATCAAAATAAAAGAACAATATTTTTTAATTTGTTTTTATATTATATCAAATAAATCTTTATTTGGACTATATTGATTATCAACATTATTCATTTCTTCAATTAAATTATTGTTACTATTTTTTTTAGAATTATCTTCTTTAATAGGACTTCCATTATTATTTGCAATATTAAAATCAGAGAATTTAGTTTTAAAATTATAATCTGCTACAGGATGTATTTTGTGAATAGTTTCCATTAATAATGTTCCATCAGGATCAAATTTTTTTTCAGTAGAAATATCATTATTATTTATATTATTATTATTATTATTATTATTAGTATTTTGATTTATATAATTATTCTCAATATAATTGTTATTATTATTTAAAGAATTTTCTTTTTTAATATATTCTGCATTATCATCTAATAAAGCTTTATTATCAATAACTAAATTATTTTTTCTTTCTTCATTTTTTTTCTGAATATTTATTAAAATTTCAGGTCCACCCATATAATTTAACATAAACCATTCCCATAAATATTGATTTATAGTAATATAATCCTCTTTAAATTTAACATTAGATTTTAAAACATATTTCCCAGTTTCATTATTTTTTTCACATAATTTCCCATTAGAAATATATCCAGGAGGTAAAACTCCAATTAATTTATTATCACTAATTCTTTTTTTATAATTAGAAATTAATTTATCACTTAAATCATTAGTAACAAAACATTTCCATTCTAAAAACCATTCTAAATTAATAGCATAAACATATTTTCCTTTAGAATTATCTTTTTTAGATAAAGTTTTAAAAACTTTAATTTCATGTTTTCTCCTATTATTCAATTCAATTAATTCATTTTTTGAAATTTTAAGAGGATTAAAAATAATATTATTATAAGTTTCTAATTTCCTATATCTTGTACAACCAGAACAAATAATATCTCCTATTTTATTATCATAAATTCCACATTGACATTGCCAAGTAGATTCTTTATCAAGTAATTCTTTTACTGTTGGAATTTCTCCACTTTTCATTTTTAAAAAATCTATATCAATTTCATAAGAATTTTGTATTAAATCAAAAAGAGAATCTTTAGCATCTTCTTTTATATCAATTTTCATTTGAAATAAACTTAATTCATTATCGTAATTTAAATAATTACTTAGTTTAGTATATATATTATTTAAAGTCATTTGATTTTCTGGAAGAAGAAATTTATCTTTTTCTAAATTTGAATTAGATAAATTATTTAATTGGTCTAATTGCTTTTCAAATTGTTTTAATTCTATTTTTAAAGAATATAATTCTTTTAATTTTTTATCTATTTGATTTTTTTGTTCATTTTTACATTGTGAATATAAAGTTTTTGCAGTTATATGATTGTATTCAATTATTTTATTTATATAATCAAATAATTCTTCTATTTTATTTGAATTTTGAATATCAAAATTTTTTTTATATGAAAGAAGAAAATTTTCTATTCTATCAATTTCAGTTTTTATCATTTGAACTCTTGATTTACAAGAATTTATTTTAATTGAATTTTGTTTTTGAATTCCTGGAATTGGGTAAAATTTTTCTATATTTAATTGCCTCATACACTCATCACAAAAGTAATTTTTTTTATTATTTAAATTATTATAGAAATAAGCTTTATTTTTATGTGTTTGACATAACGGAAAATAATTATTATTTATATTATTAAAATCTTCACTTGCTAAAAGTAAATTATTATTTGTATTTTCTGTATTAAATGTTAAAGACATTGACATGGACAAATTATTTTTATTTTTTTGACTTTCAAATTTATCTGATAATTTCATTAAGGTGATATTTTTATTTAAATTTTCTATATTTTTTTTTGTTTTTATATTTTTGCATTCATAATTACATAAAGGACATTTTAAATTTCTATTAATTCCATTATTTAATTTTGAAATTAATAATAAAATACATGATTCACAAAATGAGTGACCGCAAGGTAATATTCTAGGAATATGTTTATCAGAATCCCATTCATTTTGACAAATTGTACATTCCATTTAAAAATTTAAAATTAAAAAAATGTTTTCTAAAATAAATAAAATAAAAAAAGTAAAAAAAATAAAATGGCAGACACAATTTCAAACAAAGAAATAGAATCAAAAATTGAAAATGTTATCAAAACAAATTCAGAAATAACTCGAAGTATAATAATTCAAGCGGAAGATATATCATATAAAAGTCTCCCGACAGAAAATTTAGAATATGATCAATTTGGTTTTCTCTCGAAATAGTAAAATAAAAAAATAAAAATTATAATATTTTAATTAAAAAATAGTTCTGATTCAAAAAATAAAAAATCTTTAGAAGAAAAAGAAAGAATCGCCCAAAAAACAAATGAGAGATTATTAAAATGGACAGAAATGATATCAAATTATGATTCATATAAAAAAAATAATTATTCTAAATTAAAATCTAGAACAAGAAAAGGAATACCTGATTGTCTTCGAACAAAAGTATGGCAAATATTTGCAAATATAAAATCTTTAAAGAAAGGGAATGAAAATTATTATTCAAATTTAGTAAACAATTTATCAAAAGAAAAAGACATTTTAAAGAAAGAAGATGAAGATGTAATAATAAGAGATTTACATAGAACATTTCCTAAAAATTTTATTTTTATGGATAAATTAGGTTTAGGTCAAAGAGCATTATATAGAGTTTTAGGAGCATATTCTCATTATAATAAAAAAACTGGTTATGTTCAAGGAATGGGATTTATTACTGCTTTATTTTTAACTTATATGAATGAAGAAAGTTCTTTTTGGATGCTTCATTCTATGATGGTTAATTATGAAATGGAAGGTTTTTTTATGAAAGATTTTCCTGAATTAAGAAAATGCTTATTTGTTCTTTTAAGTTTAATTAAAAAATTTATTCCTAAAGTATACGAACAGTTTAAAAAATTTAAAATTTATCCTACTATGTATGCTTCTCAATGGTTTTTTACTTTTTATTCTAATTTATTTGATTTTGATATTGTTGTTAGAATTTATGATTGTATTTTACTTGAAGGATTTAAAATTGTGTATAGAATTGCTTTGGGAATTCTAAAATTGAATGAAAAAAAAATTATTAAATTTAACCATTTTGAAGAAGTTATGAATATTTTTAAAGATATTACTAAAGGAATTGAAGTTGAAGAATTATTTAAAGTTAGCTTTGATTTTTCTTTTTCTAGGAAAGATATTAAGAAATTTGAAGATGAATTTCATAAAAAAATGAAAAATAATATCGATGATGAAATCATAAAGCAAGTTTCATTTTAATTATAAAATAATTCAAAAAATTTATAAATTAAATAAGTATAAATATCACTTTTTATAAATATTACATATATTTTATAAAAACGTAAATATATAGAAAAAATATTATTTATATCATAAAAAAAAAGTAAAAAAAAAAATAAAATTTAAAAAAATAAACATACTAAACCACAAAATATGGAAGCAGAAAGTGAAACAGAAAAAGAAATACAAGAAAACAAAGGGAAAATAGTAAAAGTAAGTTTACAAGATTTTGAACTTCTCCAAACAGTAGGAATAGGTTCTTTTGGAAGAGTAAGATTATGTCGTCATAAAAAAAATACAAAAGTATATGTAATGAAAATATTAAAAAAAGCAGAAATAGTAAAACAAAAACAAGTAGATCATGTTTATTCAGAATATAATATATTATCAATATTAAATCATCCATTTATAGTAGAATTAAAAGGAGTTAATGTTCAAGATGCACAATATTTATATTTAATATTAGAATATGTACCTGGAGGAGAATTATTTACTTTATTAAGAAATAATACTAATTTCCCAGTTGAACAAGCAAAATTTTACACTGCTCATATAATAACAATATTTGAATATTTACATAGTAAAAATATAATATATCGAGATTTAAAACCTGAAAATATTTTAGTGAATAAAAATGGTTATTTAAAATTAACAGATTTTGGTTTTGCAAAAGTAATAAATAATAATAAAACATATACTTTATGTGGAACTCCAGAATATTTAGCTCCTGAAATAATATTAAATAAAGGACATGGAAAACCAGTTGATTGGTGGACAATGGGAATATTATTATATGAAATGTTAGTTGGAATTGATCCTTTTAGTGATGATGATCCAATGATGATTTATCAAAAAATTATAAAAGGTAAAATTAGATTTCCAAATAATATTGATAAAAGTGCTAAAAGCTTAATTAAGCATTTATTAATTGCTGATACTACAAAAAGATTTGGTTGCTTAAAAAATGGAGTTAAAGATATTGTTAATCATAGATTTTTTAATGGATTTGATTGGAGGAGTTTTGTTTTTTTAAAAATGGAACCTCCATATTTTCCTCCTATTAAAGATAATAGTGATACTTCTAATTTTGGAGATTATCCTGATTCTGATACTGAACCTGTTGCTTTAACTCCTGATAAAGATCCTTTTCTTGATTGGTAAAAATAATTTTTTTATTTTTTTTGTTGCTTTTATTGTTTTTTTATGGTCTTATTTTTTTTTTTGGATTAGCTTTTTTAAGAGTGTTTTTTTTGTATTTAATAATTTTATTGTATACAATTAATTTTTTTAAATTAATTTGTTTTATTTTTTTAATTTTTTTTAAATATTTTTTTTTTAAAATTTTTTTTATTATTTTATATATAAAAATTTATTAAACTAAATATTTTAATATCAAAAAAAAAATTAATCAGGTATATTTATTGTCTTAGTTTTATTTGTTATAGTTTGTTTTCTAGTAATGGTTTTTTTATCTTTTTTTAATTGTTTTGGACTTTCTTTTTCATTAATTTTCATTGAATTCATATTTCTTAATTGGGTTTTTTTTTTATTTTTTTGTATTTCAATTTCATTTAAAATCTCAAATTGATTTTTATAAAAAAAACTAGAAAAAGAATTCAAAGGATTATTTATTAAATATTCTATTAAATCCTCATTTAATTCATAAGTTTCAAGTTTGAATTCTTTGGAAAATTCATGCCAATGTACTCTTGGTTTTTTAATGAATATAGTTGATATTCTATCTTTTTCAGGATAAAAAAAATTATCATTTGTAGAATATCCTTTAATTAAATCTAAAGAAAAATAAAGATTTTTATAATTTAAATCTGTAATCATACATTTATGAATAATATCTTCTAAATCATAAATTTTTTGTAAAGAAAATAATTCTTTTATATCATGATAATTCAATTCATATTTATATTCTTTTCCACCACAAATTATTTCAATTTTATAAAAATAAAGCCTAAAAAATATAATTGTCTTAGAATCATTTTTTTGAATTTCACATAAAAAATACAAATTTTTTTCTGAATCTTCCTCTGAATTAATATTTCCATATATTGACTCAAATCCAATTAAATCATCAATATCATATATTTTTAATTTATTATCATTTTCATTTTTGTAAATTTGTCTTATTTTTTCCCTAAAAAGTTTAAATGAACTTAAATAACATAAACTAATATTTCCCCAATTATCAAAATCATTATTTAATAAATAATAAATAAGACCTTTTCCTGCATTTTTAATAATTTTGAGGGAATCTTTTTTGATTAATTCAATATGAGGTAATAAAATTTTAAATTCATATTCTTCATTATTAAAAATTAAAGGATATTTTAATTTCAATAATTTATTATCAAAAAAAGAAGAATCTTTATTAAATAAAACCTTTTTTTGGATTATATGTTTAACATTTTCCTCAATTAAAGTTTTATCAAATATAATTTTATTGTCTATTATTTTCATTATTCTAGTTATAAATAGAATAAAATCCTTAGAATTTAAAGAATAATAAAAAGGTATTAAATTTAAAGGTAATGTAAAATCATAAATAATATTTCCATCTTTAGAAATTATCACTGATAAAGATTTAAAATTTAAATCTATTTTATCAATACCATATTTTTTTAATTTATAAAATGTAGATTTATTATCAATAGAAGATAAATGATAATTTTCAATATGTTCAATAAAAAAATTAATTATTTCTTCATAATTATCTTTATCTTTAAATTTATAATGTTCATGAAAAATTTCATAATTATTTTTAGGAATATATTTCATCATAATATCTTCATTATCTAATTCTTCAATGATATTTATAGCTTTAGGTGGTTTTTTAAAAAAAATTTGTTTTTGTAAACTTTTACCTAATTCATCATCTTCAAGAGTAACAGGATAATTAATATCTGTAAACATTATTCTTCTTCTAACAGAATAAACAGTTTTTGTGTTCATACTATCATTCAATTTTCTTTTATTTTTTAAAGAAGTATTATATAAGTCAGGAAATGAAACAAATGAAGTTATTATTTGTTTATAACTTTGATCATCTTCATCTGTATCATTATTTGATGTTAATAATTTAAGATTATTTCTAGTTATTAAATTAGAACTTCTTTTTGGATTTAAAGGAATTATTTCTTTTCTTTTTTTTTTTAAATCCTCTAAAAAGATTTTTATCATTAAACTTAATAAAAAAAATTTAAAAATAAATTGAGATAATTTAATATAAAAATTTTTTATCTATTTAAATTTTAAATTGATTATTAAAATTTATTTGAATAAACTAATTACTGCTTCATCGATATTGCCATTAGCTTTTTTTATTGCAGCTCCTAAAGCATTATCATCAATACTTCCTAAATCATAATTTTTTTTTGCTTCTGATATTAAATCTTGTAAATTGTCATTTAATATAACTTTTGATTCAGATTTTAGGTAACTTTGTTGATAATATTTGTATTCTCTGTTTTTATTTGAGTTACTATTCATTTCATTATTTTTATTTATTCTTTCCTTTTTTTGAAGGTCATAATTTACATTATTTTCTCTACTTATCTGATTTGAAGATGATAATTGTCTAAAATCGTTTTCATAATCTTCATCATTTAGAAAATCCTCATTGAAAAGCTCTTCATTTTTTTTCTTATTACTCTTCTCATATTTATAATTATTATTTTGATTCATTTTATTGTAATCATTATTATTATTGTTTAAATTCTTATTATTTTTATTATTATTATTTAAATTATCTTTGGATTTAGAGTTATAATAAATGTTTGGATTCATATTATTATTATTAAGATTAATATTTAATTCTCTATTTTCATAATTATTATTATAATTCATATTATCTTTATTATTCTTATTTTTTGAATTAATTTGACTGTTAAATTCATTATTAAAATTGGAACTATCATTAAATCGATTATTTGAATCATCACTATCTTCATTAAATCTATCTTTATTTGATTTTGAATAATTATGATTAGAGATATCTTTATCTGAGTTTTTACTATTTATATTATTATCATCACTTTCTTCTTTAATGATTTCATTTTTTAAATCTTTAAAAGTAAGTGTTTTATATTTTTGATAATCTTCCAATTTTTTTATTTTTAATAAAGAATGAATATGTCCTTTATTTTCACAATTTTCACAATAATACTTTGGACATTCAAGACATTTATATATTATTTTCATAATTTTACTTTGACAAGATGAACATTTTTCTCCATAATCTATTTCATTTTCTAAAAAACTAGAACCAATATTCGAAGGGTTCATAACCATTTTTTTTTCGTTGGTATCAAAAGTTCCAATGTTATCTTTTAAGTTATTGTATTTTTTGGTCGTCTCTTCTTCTTTAATAATGTTAAAATCAGTGTTTTTATTGCTTTCTATTCTTTCTTCTTCTAAATTATTATCCTTGTTGTCATCATCAAATGAATTTTTATTATTTTCTCTTGCTCTAATATTTTCATTTAACTGAAAATTATTATTTGAATTATTATCTTTAAAATTAGTATCGTTTAAATCAGAATCTTGATTATTATTTAATTTATTCACTTCACTTCCTTTTCCTGATATTAAATTGTTTTTCTCTCTGTTATTGTTGTTTTTGTTTTTTTCTTTATTTATATTTAATTTTTTTATATCATTATTATCACTATCATCATCACTATTTTTTAAATCATTAAATTCTTTTTGATTTTTTTTATTAGTCTGATTTTTATTTACTTGTGATTGAATGAAACTTTTTCTAATCTTATCTTTTTTTTCAATTTCACTTTTTCCAATTTCTATTTCAATCATTCTTACTTCTTCGTTTTTTAATTTTGTTAATAATTGAGAATAATCTTCTGATGATTTGATGAAATATTTTTTTCCTTTTATTTGATAAAATAGCGAAAAAGTTGACAAGCTATTATAAGGAACTTGCAGCATTTCAGATAAACTTAAACAAAAATTTTGATAATTTAATGGAAGTATGACATCTTTTATTTCTCCATAAAATTGAAGGATTGCATTCATTTTTATAAAAATTTATTATTTTGTTCATTAAAAAAATCAAATTTTATTTTTATTTTATTTAAATAAAAAATTGAAATATATTTTCTTTAACATCTTTACCATAATTTGAAAAAAAATAATTAGATTATTTCATTCTTAAAAGAATTTTGAATAATATGAAAAATAAAATTTATTTATTTCAATCCAAATTTATAATAATAATATAAAATTAAATAAATAGATAAAAGGAAATTAAAAATAAATCAAAATAATAAAACAAATAAAAAATGAAAAAAAATTTCTTTTTATATATATAAAATTTGAATTTAAACATTAAAATGATTTATTGGATTGATAATTCTAAATTTGCAATATGAAATTATTATTTCTTTTTTAAAAAAATGAAAAAAATATCTTTTCAAATAATAATGATATTTTTATGTAGCTCAGTGATTTTTAGATTTAATTATTTGACTTGAAATAATAAAATATTTTAAAACTTAAATTATTGATAGAAGGAAAAAAGTAAATGAAATATTTATTAAAAAATAAATTAAAATTTGTAAGCAATAAAATATGAATTTTTAATTTTATTATAAATTATATAATTTAAATTCTTTTAAGAATGATTAAAAATTCTATAAATAAAGTCAATTACTAGTTTAAAATGAATTTTTTTTCACAATTTAAAATTATTCGATTAAAAATGATAAATTGAATAACTTCATTTTAATTCTATAACTTCATTAATAAATAAAACAATAAAAAAAATAAAATATAAAAATGAGAAATCTAATCTTCATCTTTTTCCTAACTCTTCTTTCCATTTCCAATTTAAAAAAAATTGAAAAAACTCCTCTTGAAGTAATAATATGTGTCACAAAAAATAAAGACATAATTCAAATATCAAAAGAACTATATTTAAAAATTATATCAAAAAATTATTTAGATTCAATATCTTATCTAATTCAAAATTTAGAAAAAATAAAGAATATAATAAATTCTTGTTCAGAGCCTTCAGAAATAAATTTGCAAAATTATAACAACAAAGAGAAAACAAATATGTCAAACAAAGAATTTATAGAAATAATGAATACAGGAAATCCAGTAAAAGCTGGGAGTAAACTTCATTTGAAAATGATAGAATTAAGTAATGAAGCAATGAAAATTACATCAGAAATGAATAACAAATATAATGAGCCTTTAATTTTAAGAAAATTAATGTCAAAATTAATAGATCAAGAACTAGATGAAAACTTTGGTCTTTTTCCTCCATTTAACACAGATTGTGGAAAAAATATTCATTTAGGAAAAGGAGTATTTATAAATTCGGGATGTAAATTTCAAGATCAAGGAGGAATTTATATTGGAGATGGTAGTTTAATTGGACATAATACTGTTATTTCTACTTTAAATCATAATATTGATCCTAATAATAGAGGAGATATTATTCCTAAACCTGTTAAATTAGGAAAAAAAGTATGGATTGGTTCTGGTGTTATTATTCTTCCTGGGGTTACTATTGGGGATAATTCCATTATTGGAGCAGGAAGTGTTGTTACTAAAGATATTCCTAAAGATATGATTGCTGTGGGAAATCCTGCAAAGGTTATTAGAAGCATTTATGATAAATAAATTTTTATTATTTTGATTTTTATTTAATGAGTTTTTATTAAAAAACATATTTTTATTATAAGATATTGTTCGTTGTTTATATTAAATCAATAATGAAAATATATTTTTTTTATTTAAAATATAAAAATATAAAAAAATGTAATTATTCCTTATTACTGAAAATTAAAGAATATCAAAATTTATAAATCAGTATCGATATGAATTATATATTCGCTACAATTAATATCATTATAAGTTAATACAATACAAAAAAATTAAAATTTATATTTTTCCAAAATATTTTTATTATTTTGAGGTTTAGGAGTGTTCATAGTTTTACAATTTTTTCCATCTTCAACATTATTTTCATTTATTTTTTGAAAATCATTTATTATTTTCAATATTCTTTTTTTATTGTTTTTATTTCTATAATTTAAATTTAACTGAGCACCTGATGAATTCGAATATGATTTTTCTTTAATTTCCTTTTCTTTCATTTCTCTTTCTTTTTCTTTTTCTTTTTGAATTTTCTTTTCTTCAATATCATTTCTTATTTTTTTTAAAACAGAATAAAATTTATTTTTATTATCCCATTTAACAAGAGCATTAATAAAATCACTTCCAATAACATATAATTTTTCAATATTAATAGCATCAATAAAATTATTATTTAAATCATTTTTTTCAGTGACATTCATAGTACTAGTTTCCAAAGTATAACTAAAACTAATTTGAAATTCATTATAAGCAATAGCTCTTGCAGTTTTTAATTTAGATTTACTAATATTAAATTTAGTTCCTGAAGATTGATAATATTTTGCTTCTTCTTCAAATATTTTCATAAAAACTTTTTCTTCATACCAATGATAACTTTTATGTGTATCTTGAGGGATCAAAATAATTTTTCCTTTTACTTTTTTTTTCTTAGGAGAACAACCATATAAAGCACAATTAGGCATTTTTGAATGTCCATGAAAATCACAATAAAATATAGTTTTATTTATACAAATTAAATTTTTAGCATGATAAATTGTTGGGGATAAATTTTTTGTTGGTTCTAACCACATTCTATTTAAATCTTTTCCTAATAAATTATTTCTATAACAACCATTAATTACTCCATCTGGATTTAACATTGGCATAATTTTAAATATATATTTTTTTAATAAATGACTATTTTTTTCTTGTAATAAAGAATTTATTACTCCTTCAATTACATATGAACCAACTGTTTCTCCAGGATGAACTCTTGATGTAAAAATAATTGAAGGTCTATTAAATAAATCTTTTAATGATGAAGTAAAATCAGTTATATAAAGTATATCTAATGGATTTCCACTTATTGATCTATTTAATTTTGAAAATCTTATTTTGTTTTTATTATTTGGATTTACACTTAATGAATATAAATAATCTTGTAGAGTTGTATAAGTATATGGGTAACAATATGCGAAATATATAGGAATGTTTAAATTTTCTTTTGTTACATAATATGTAAATGTTAATGAATAAAATGATGATTGGGAATTATTATTATCATCTTTTTCTTTTTCGTCATCTTCTTCACTATTGTTATTTATTGAAATAGAATTACTATTAATATTATTATTAGTATTATTAATTGGATTATTATTATTATTTAGAAGTAATTGAGGTGTTATTGGTATTGTGTTTGGATAATAAAATACATTATATGTATTTCTTAACCATTTATCATTTTTATTATACGACAACACTTTTACATTTGTATTATTGTCAAATGGAATCTTTTTCTTTACAAAATTTAATATATTAAATTTGTAATTTCCCTCTTTCTTACATTTAATTGAGAAATAAAACCAAGAATAATTTTTTTCATTATTATAATCTTTTCTCATTAAAACGTCATATTCATTAACATTTTTATTTTCTAAATTAATAGCCATTCTTAAATTTCCTTCTTCAAATAAAGAATCAAAAACAATGTCTTCATTAGTTTCTATTTCTTTATAATTTTCTATAAATTTACCATTATTTTCATCAATTATTTCTTCAACAGAAGTACTATCATTTTGAAGAATATTTAATAAAAAATCATAATTAATAGGATTATTAATTTGATTTTTTTCATTTTCATCATTTGAATCTGTATATACTAGTTTATTATTAGGGTTTAATGATTTATATGATATTAAATTACTATTATTTAATTCAATGCATTGTTCATAAGTGTAAAAAAATTTATTGCAAATAGTGGAATTTTGATTTATATTTCCATCTACTTTTTCTATTTTAATATTTTTTAAATCTTTCTTAATTCCTATTTTCGGTTTTTTTTTAATAAATTGAGAATTTATGATAGATGTCAATAAATTCGTTGATACTTCAGGAAAAAAATTATATTCATTTTTATCCATTAAAAATAAATTTAGTATATTACAATACTATTTAAATATTTAAATATTTAATTAAATTTTTATTTGAACATTTAATAAAATGAATCAAAGACATTTATCAAATGATATCAATTCATATAGAATAAATTCTTATAATCAAATCAAAAAATATGAAAATGCATCATATACAAAAAATAAAAATTTATTAGCTTTTTGGGATAAAAAAGAAAGAAAATCACAAGAAAAATTAGAAAAAATTCGACAAGAACTTTATGACAAAAAATATAGTGAATTGAGAAAAACTCCAAAAATTAATTTAAAAAGTAAAAAAATTGTAAGTAGATTATTAAATAATAAAGAAAATAATAATTCAATTAATGTAAATAAAGTAAATCCATTATTATTGAAAAGTTTTTTAATTAATAAAACCAATTTAACGGATTGTGATTTTTATTCAAATATAAAAAAAAAAAATACTAACATTAGAATTCAATCTTTAAGGAAAAATATAAATAGTAATAATGAAAATAATATTAAACCTATTATTCAAGAAAAACAAAAGAACATTTATTTAAGGGATAATAACATCAAAGTAAATCCAACCAAGGAGAAATTTCATAATATTTTTAATTCAAAAGTTGATAAAAAACCTTATAAAAAATCATCTAATAATTATTTCTATTATAAAAATTTATCTGTAGGAAATCAAATTCAATCTTATGAGGATAATAATAATAAAATTCATTCAGATATTATATCTAATCCATATAAACAAAGAAAAAATAATGTAAATAAAGATAATATTTCTAAAAACAATGGAACTAAATTAATAAATAAGGATTTTTCAAATAATATAGATTTTAAAACAGAGAAAAATAGAAATAATGATGTTCAAAATATATCTCTTCATTCAACAGAAGAAATAAAAAGTAATAATTTAAATGAATCAAATAAAATTTCTAAAATATATGAATTAAATAGTAGAAATAAAAAGAAAGAAAAATATTCTAAAAGTAATTCGATTGATACTCTCAAAAGAAGAAATGAAGATTTGAATCAATTTATTTTATTCACTAATAATTTATTTGGTAATGTAAACAATAAAAATCAAGAAAAACAAAAAATGAAGAATGAAATTAAAGAAGTTAAAAATAAAGAAATTGAAAATAAAAATGAGAAAAAAATTAATAATAAAGTTATAAAAGAAAATAAACCTGAAGAAAAAATGCTCAATTATTTTCCAAAATCAATTACAAAAGAAATGATATTATCAAATAATTTCGTAATTAATGATATATATAATGATAATATTCCAAATAAATTTAAATAAATAATAAAATAATAATAATTATCATATCGTTAATAAAAAGAAAAAGTGATAATAATTGTTTATGTAATTAGATTTTTGATAAGATAATACAATTATTCAACAATAAAAAAAAATATGTTAAAATTCTTAGAGGAAAAATAAAATATAATCTAAAAAAACTGTTAAAGTAATTTATATTAAATTTAATTCTTATTATTATATTTTATAATATTAATCTATATATTCAAATTTGATGATTAAAATTAATTTTATATTTTAATTTTTTTAAGTAACATATTTAAAATAAATTTAATTTACAATTTGAAAATATAGCTTTCAATTTATGTTAAATATAATTTGATAAAGATGAATAACAAATAAATAATTTCAACTCATAAATTACTGTTTTTGTCATTTATTGTTTTCATACTTTTTTTCTTTAATGAGTTATACTCAAATATGAAATTATCTGATTTTTTTTCTAAATTTCAAATACCTATTTTTCATTTTATTCTCATCATTAATTAAATTAAATTAATTTATCTTAATAGATTACAATATTTTTGATAATAACTTTTATTCCATTGTTAATAATATTATTTTGTTTTTTCTAGTTAATTATTAAATTTAATGATTTAAACATTTATATTTAAATCATTAATTTGATAGAATGTTTTCTTTAATATTCATTTATTATACAATATATTTTCATTCATAATTTTTGATTTAAAAATATTTACATAAAATATATATATATTATCCATATTTTAATATAATCAAAAGGAAAAATTATTTTAAAATCAATAATTATTTTGATAAATCAATTCTTGTTTATTAGGCTGTAAATAAATGATTGTAGCAAATTTATATCTTATTCTAAAAGAAATACTACTTCTAATATATTTTTTTTCTTCCTTACAATTCCTTAAAATATGATTTAAATAAACATGAGTAGGAATTTTAACAGATTGAAAAGTTTCTCTAATTAAATTATTCTTTAATCTATTATAAATAAATTCTTTCTCTCCAATATTAGGATAAGAATTATAACTTAAAGGATTAAGATAATGTTGTGGTAAATGAGGAGGTTCAGAATTTAATTGTTCTTTCAAAGGAAATAAATTAGTATAATTTTTTTTCATTTGTTCACTTAAATTAACACTCGCATTTTGATGATTAGATTTTTTTTTAGTATTATTTTTATCAAAATCTGGAGTAGTATTTGCAGTATTTTGATTTTCTTTTTCTCTTTCTTTAATAATATCATTTAATTCTTTAGTATTATTTAAAACATTATTAGTATTATTATTCTGGTCAGTAACAGTAGGATAAAAATTAGAACATCTCCAAATATTATCAACAATAAATTTAAATTGATATTCTCCTTTAGGTAAATATAATGTTAATTCATAAATATTAGTTTTTTCATTTTTTCTCATTGCAAAATTATGACTCCAACCACAAAAAGATCCTGTTATTATTATATTATTTCCTCCTTCTTTCCATTGAAATAAAGTTGGAATTTTTATATCATTTGATATATTTTCTACTTTATCACTTGTTGAACTATTTCCACTTTGCGAATTTATATTTATTGATGTTGTTTCAGTTCTTACTCCTTTATATGATAATGAATCGTTGTAATATATATTTGATTGATTATTTTGATAATTTTCGGATAAATTTTTCTTTAGTTTATTATTGGAGGATTTGTTTAAAGAATTAGATGAATTATGATGACTACCCATTTTTTTTTCTTTTTTTTTCCTTTTTTATTTTTTTTAATTTGATTTTTTTATTTATTAATATTAATTTTAGTTTGAATTTTTTGTTTATTTAATGGTTAATTAAAATTTAATATTTATTTATACTTATTTTAAAACAAAAAAATTAGAAATCTATATCAAAATTAAAAAACACATAATTAAAAATACATATTATAAATATATTTATGATTTTAACTTCTCTTTTTGTTTGTTTTTTTGATATAAAGCATTGAATCTTGTTAATTGATTGAGATTCCTTGATTTGAAAAAAAATAGGCTTAATTTAGCGGTAAAAATTTAAATCAGAAATAATGAATATATAAAATTTGTTTTAACTTATGACATTTCATATACCTAATATTATTCAGATTTATCAATAATAAAAGTGATTTTAGTAGAAAACTTAAAATAATATAAACTTAAATGATAATATTTTTAGAATGACAATATATTTTATTTAATTAAATTACAATCAAATTTCCTAAAGAATTTTGGTTTTTTTAAAATTATTGTTTTCTTTTGAATGATATGGAAATAATTAAATTTAAAAACTTTTGTAAATAAAAATATTAATTATAACAAAAGTCATGAACAAAAATATTTCAGAAAAAATTAATTAATAAAAAATTAATGAATGATTATTCAAGCGATATTTCAATAAAAAATACTCCAAATAGTAGCAGAATATTGCCATCTTCTCCAAAAATTGATAAAAATGAATTTAAAAATTATAATAGAAATATTTCTGGATCAAAAGTTATAGAATATATTGATAATATGGTTTTATTAAAAAAATATTCAAACTTAACTCAAAAAAAGACTAAAAAGGAAATAATACAAAAAACTTCTCCTTCAGTGGATCAGAAAACAAATAAAAATCAATTAAAGAAAGATAATTCTGGTACTTCTATTTTTGATAATAAACCTATAATTATTAAAAACAAATATTCTAATAATAAAATTAATGAAGAATTATTAATAGATAAAGAAAAAGAAATTCAAAAATTAAAGAAAAATAATAAGGAAATGAAGGAATTAATCACAAGATTAAATAATACTTTAGATAATACAAATCTTATAATTCCTAATCTTTTAAAACAAAATTGTAATCAAGAAGAAATAAGTGAATATCATAAAATTGAAGATAAATTAAATCAAATAATACAAAATGAATTAGAATTAAAAAGTAAAGTATCAAATTTAGAAAAAGAAATTTTAAATTATAAAGATAGAAATTCTCTTCTTCAAAATCAAATAAATGAATTAAATAATAATTTAGGAAAAACAAGAATTTCGAATAATGAAAATAATACAGAAATGTTAAAAGAAAAAGATGAAATTATTCAAAATTTAAATTTAAAAATTGAAGAAATTGAACAAAAATTTGAAAGTGAAAATAATGAAAATGAAAAAAAAAATAAAAGTTTAACTCAAGAAAATAAAAATTTAATAGAGTCAATAAATAATAAAGATATTGAAATTGAAAAATTAAATAAGAAAATAAAAGATATTAATGAAGAAAATGAAAAAAATAAAATATATTTTAACAAATTTTCTGAATTAGAATTAAAAAATCAAAATTTACAAGATGAATATAAGAAAAAAATTGAAGAGTTTAATAATATATTTGAAGAAATAAATAAAACAATTGGTAATTTAAAAAATGAAAAAGAACAAAATACAAGAGATTACGAAAAAAAAATACAAATATTAATAAAAAAGGAATCAGAAATGGAAAATATAATTAAAGAAAAGGAAAACAAAATAAAAGAAGCTGAAAATGAAGTTAAAAATAGTATTATAGAAAGATATGAAGAACAAATAAAATCTTTGGAAAAAACAGTAGAAACACAAAGTGATGATATATTTAAATTATTGGATGAAAGAAATGAAAAAGATGAAATAATTAATAATAATAAAAAAGAATATGAAAATAATATTGATTTAAAAATAAAAGAAAATAAATTACTTGAAGAAAATATAAATAAATTAAATAATCAAATTATAGAATTAAAAAAAGAAATAGAGATAAAAAATAAATTAATTGAAGAAAAAGAAGTTCAATTTAAAAATGAAAATGAACAATTAAAAAAAGACTTAGAAATTAATCAAAATGAATTTTCTAAAAAAATAGAAGAAGAAAAGAAATTTAAAAATGATTTAGAAGAAAATTTCAAAAAAGAAATGAAAGAAAAAGAAGATAATTATAAAAAAGAATTAACAGAAGAAAAAGAACAATTTAATCATAAAGAAGAAAATTATAAAATAGAAATTGAACAATTAAATAAAAATTTAGAAGAAATAAAAACAATTTTAAATGAAAAAGAAAAAGAATTAAATCTAAAAGAAGAGGAATATAAAAATAAAAATCAACAATTAATAGACAATAATGAACAAAATATAATAAAAGAGACTCCAAATATTGATTTAAATGAAGAAATTAAAAATAGTAAATATCAAAATGAAATTCTTCAGAATTGTCTTAAAGAAAAAAATGAAGAAATTGAAAAATTAAAAATAGAAATTTCTTTATTAAAAAATAATGATGAAAAAGAAAAGAAAGAAATAAATATTGAAGATAATATAAATGATCAAGAAAAAGAAAAAGAAAATGCTGTTAAATTAAAAAAATTAGATTTAAGAAATGCTATTATATGGGATCTAAATTATAATGATCTTCCAAAAGAAACTGAAGATGATATTTAATATCTATAATATAACTATTAGAATAATTAATTTTCAAAACTATTGACATTAATTGTATATTCTTTTAATTTATCTTCTTCTTTTTTCTTTTCATTATTATCTTTTATATTTGAATTATTTGAAATATCAAATTCATGAATTATTTCTTTATTTTCTTTCATAAAAATTAATTTTTTGTAATTATTTCATCTAAACATTTAGAAAATTGTTTTTTTGAAGAATGATATATTTTTTCATTTAGGACTTAATTTATATGATTCATTTTTTGAACTTTTATTATAAATCTGATTTAAACGATTATCTAAAGTAATTTCTTTTTCTTTATGAAGTTTTAATTAATTAATTATTTTTAATATTTTACTTGTTTATGTAAATATAAAATATAAATATCTTGAATAATATTTTTGGATCTTCAATTATATTTTCTTAACAAATTAAAGTAAAAATTGAAATTCTTAGCCAAATTAAATTCTAAATAAAATAGATTCAATAATAAAAATTATTTTAATTCTTTATTATTTTTAAATCAAAATATCCTTCATTATTAATAAAATTGTATTTTATTTAAAATATATATTTATTTTGAATTAACAATACATGGGGATTGGGGATTGGGGATTGGGGATTGGGCCCAATCCCCAATCCCCATAAGTTATTTAATTTTTTGACATTTATTTCCAATTATTAATACACTTAAATTAAATAATATTATTTTTGACTTAATTATATTTTTTATAAGTTACAAAAAAATGAATAAAATTTATTTTAAATTAAATTAAAATATATAAGATAATAATTTCTTCATAAGTTCAATTAAGTGAAAATAAGAATTTAGAATTATATATTAATATCAAAAATAAATAAAATGAATAAATTATATATTTACTTTTAAATATTAGACTTTTTATTTTTTAAATTATTATCTACATTATTATCCGAATATTTATTTAAGACATTTTCTTGAATCTACTTAAGTTAATTATTTGTTATATATTCTCAATAATAATGTATTTTTTTTATCATAACCATTTTATTAATTTTATTCCTTCTCAATATATATAAATAATTGGGAAATTTTAATTGATTAAATCAAATTTATAATTATTGAATTTTAATTCAACAAAAATAAATAATTCCACATTGAATTAATAAAAAATAAAAACTATAGTTTATAAAAAAATTAAAAGTCATTTTAAAAATAATCAAAAAATACATAACATCAAAAATTTATAAAACAAAAAAATTAAAAAAATCCAGAAATTAAGTCTTAAAAATTTTTCATGACAATCGATTATTACATTGACATTATATTGAGTATATTCTCTGAATGCTTTTTTGTATTCAATGATATAATCTTTATTGATATTTTTTTTAAACAAAGGAAGACAAGTTTTATATTTTTCAAAACCATTACTAAATTATGCATAACAAAAATGGGTAGCTGTTCCTTTTTCTAAAGTATTTAATTTATAATCTGTACCTTCACTTATGGATTTTGGTTGAATTTCTTCCAAATTTCTTTTTTTTAAATCATAATCATCATCTTTATTATATTCTTCTTCATCATCATTATTTGCATTTAAATCATATTGAGTTCTTTCACATAATATTATTTGGAAGAATATTAAGTAGAGATAAATTATTTTTCTTTTTTCATTTGTTTTTTTTAATTTATTGACTGTATTATAATAGTTAAATATCTTAAAATATATAATTTAAAACTATTTAATAATTTTTAGAAATGAAAATTTAAACTGCGTAATTAAATAAATTTTAATAATTTTCAAAGCATATTTTTGTGATTCTCACAATAATTAGTATATAATAACTTTTTAAATACAAGTTAATATATTCAATATTTTTTTTTCATATTGAAAGTTTCTTTTTTTTTTTGAGGTTTAATGTTTTTTTATTTTTTTGTATAAGATTTTTTTAGTTTTTTTCCTTATTTTTATACTTTTTTGTTCTTTTTATTTTATGATAATGAATTGTAAAAAGGTTTTTGATTTAATTTTAATTGTTATATATTTATAAAAGTTAATTTAAAATAAATATTTGCGTATATAAATAATTAAAATAATAAAGAATTGATGTTTATTTTTTCATTAATTTATAATATGAATCACCAAAAAATTAATATAAATAAAATTAATTTAAATAATTAAAATTAAAAAAAAAAATTAAGAATATTAAAGAAGATTATTATCTATTGAAAGGATAATAATGAAAATAAAGAAATTATCAATTAAAATAAATTCACTATAACAAAATAATGTTTTTATAAAAATAAAATACATGAATCTTCAAATTATATAAATTGTATTCCTTGAGTTAAAAAAAATAATAAAAAGTATAAAAAAAACTTTATATTATCCTTTGAGATAATGAATCAAATTTTCATTATTTTATTTTTAATTAAAAAATTTTAATAAAAAAAAATGAAAAATTTTTTGATTTAAAAATAAAAATTACTATATGAAAATATTAAAATTATTCCATATTACCTTCTGCATTTTCTTCAAGAGTTTCTTCTTCTTCATTAAAATTATTTTCTTCATTAAAATCATTATTACTATTATCATTAATATTTTCTTGTTCAATAACAGGAGGTTCAATAATTCTATAAGGATTATTATTAATATTTTCACTGACAATATCATTATTATTTTCATTATTATTATTTTCTTCTTTTTCTTCAATATAATTTTCATTATTTTCTTCATTATTTTTCTTTTCTTCTTTTTCAGTCTTATCAACACTTTCTTCTTTTGCATTATTTTGGCTCGCGGTTTTAACCAGCATTTTTTTATAATTCTCATCTAGTATTCTAGTCGTGACATCTTTATCACCTTTTTTCAATATGAAATTATTATCTCCATCATCGTCGTTTTCATCCCCCTCGTTTTCCTCATCTTCTTCCCCCTCATCATCCTCGTCTTCTTCATCCTCGTTTTCTTCTTTTATGTCCGTGTATTCTTCTTCACCCTCCTCCACATCCATTCTGTCCTCTTCTTCGATTAATTTTTTCATTTGTATTTCGAATTCTTTTAAATCACGATTTTTTAAAAGATCTTTGTATACTTGATCTACTTCAACTCTTTCCTCGGTTTCGAATAATCTTTTATATATTGATTTTTCGTCGTCGTTGAAATTGTTGAAAATTTTTTTGGACATAAGTTGCGAATAATATTTCTCAATTTTTGATATATTTTTTTTCGGAATTTTATAATTGTTTTCGCTATTTATTTTTTCTAAATTTAATTTAAATTTTTTTTTGAATAATGCTATTTTTTCATCTCTTTTCATTTTGTCTAAATCATATTTGGCGAAATAGTAAAAATCTTTCCTGATTTTTTTCATAGCGGAATAAATTTTTTTAGTGATATTTTTTATATCAGAATCTTTGATATTATTTTTACTTTTTTTTTGTTTTTTATTTCCTTCTTTAGCATAATCACTAC
>JAEEGK010008480.1_pt1 | contig 24246 bp, 25 predicted proteins | sample 8958771 | NCBI WGS metagenome assembly JAEEGK01 (sample SAMN16246547, study PRJNA631951) | gut metagenome | biome: gut microbiome; feature: rumen; material: SC-attached | host: Bos | place: Iran: Karaj | collected 2018-10
AAGATGCGAAATCAACTCAACAAAGCTATTAGATATGCCTCCGCGTGTCTGCACAAAAAAAGACTGATATTCGTACAATACTTTCATTTTTATTGCTAATTTTGCAGCAAAAGTACAAAAATATAATTCTCCACAGAAATGTTAAAGGTTAAACTGACACCATATCGTTCCAATCTGGGTAAGATATATCACAGACAGAGCAAAAACCATGAATGTTGCTCGCTCGACAGAAAATACAAATTCTATATAGGAGAAGATATTGAATCCCCCGATTTTTGGGTAATCCACGGCAAAGGTATCAGAAAGCCAGAAACATGCAATGTAGCTCCGGGAAACATAATTTTCCTGAATACAGAGCCACGTTCTGTAATCGAATATCCAGAAAGTTACCTTAAACAGTTTGCTGTCGTATCAACCAGCCAGTATCCTACAAAACACAAGGGCGTGATGTATGCACCGCCTGTTTTGCCATGGTTTGTAGGATACAAGACCAATGATAACGGCATATCAACCTACTCGATAGATTACGACGACTTTAAAAAGAATCCATTTCCAAAGAAAGAGAAGCTCATATCGGTAATCACCAGTAATCTTGCCGTTTCGCGCGGACATTTGAACAGACTGAAATTCGTAAAGAAACTGAAAGAATATTACGGCAACGAGATTGACATATTCGGAAGAGGCTTTAACGGCTTTGACGACAAATGGGACATTCTGTCGAAATACAAATATCACATCTGCATAGAAAACTGTTCGGAAGACTATTACTGGACCGAAAAAATTTCTGACTGTTTTCTGGCTGGATGTTTCCCATTTTATTATGGTTGCAAGAATTTCAAGGATTATTTTCCTGAGAAATCTTTTATGCCAATAGACATTTGCGACTTCAACAAATCTGTTGAGATTATCGACAACACTATTAAAAACGACATGTTCGAGAAGTCGCAAGAATATCTTCAGATTTGCAAGAATCTTGTTCTAGACAAATACAATATGTTTGAATATGTCGCTTCCATCTGTGACAAACTGAATCCGAATGCTCCGAAAGAGCAAGTGACAATTCAGCCGTGTAACTCGTCAAAAAGCGTCCACAATCTTGTAAATTACTTAATACTGCGCAGTTATTACAAGACAGAAATGAAAATTTACGATATATTCCACTAAGGTAAAATAAAGGAAGAAGGATAAAAAGTTAACTTTTTATCCTTCCAAATGTCTTGATACTGGTATATTTACGCCAAAGATTCAGTTTTCGTTTCTCTGGTACGCCATGACGACGAATATAGTCTTCGGCCTCTTCCAGCATTCTTGCACAGCACTTACCGTCGAAATGCGGATCGTAGTTTTCTACAATCCAGCGACGCTTCATTATACTTTCACTGTTGTTCAGTGCGTTGTCGAAAGCCTGCAAGAGCATATTCTCATCAGTAATATTTTCCCAATAAATATCCTTTGCTATTGTACGAAGCGTAATAACAGGACGGTCTAACAGCAGAAACTCGTACACGGCCGATGATGTGTCACTTATCATCAAGTCACTCATCATCTGATATTCCGTAACGTTTTCCGAAGCCTCGACATAAATCGCATCATTACGATTCTTTGCCCATTCACGATACTCATCGGTCCATTGCGAAGCTGTAAGTGGATGGAACTTCATTATAAGCAGAACATCGTCTTCCTTTTCAAGCAACTTTTCCAGCGGCTGCTTCATATATGGCAACGAGGTAAGCTTTGGCGAGAATGTCGGCGCATAAATGACAATCCGCTTCTTGCCGTATTTTACAAGGAGTTCGGCCTTACGCAAATCAAAGTCGTGCAGATGTTCCTTTATCCAGTCTTGCTTAGTCCAACCAGTTTCACGCACTTCAAAATCGCCGTACTCCTTTGCCAGCATCTCGAAATGCGATGTAAAATACGGTCCTTGAGTGAAATATGTGTCGAAGTAGCGACGTATTATCCAATGGTCTTTCTTCTCGGCTGCATATCCGTGGAAGACCTGAATTTTTACACCCGACAGATAATACGGCACGATGTTTCCCGGTACGAATATTGCATCGGGCTTAAAATCATAGACTTTTTGAATGGAATCGGTCCATTTCACCTTGTCGTCCAGCGCAAAATCCTTGATTTTCTGGGTATGGACATACCACAGCGCAGTATGTTTGCCCTGACGGTCAATCTCGGTTTGTAAAGGCTGTAAGATGTCTATAGCATACCTATTTTCGCAAAAAAGAACAATCTTCATGTCTATCGGATAAGAGTGTTGATATCAAACTCCGCATAAGGCTTGGTTAAATCACAATAGTCGTGAAAATGCGATCTGCGCTGTTCCTCTGGTGGCAGTTCCATGTAGTTTTTACCATACAATACCGAAAGGAATCCATCGGGAACAGTAGGGGCATCGGCCTCAACGCCTTCAAATTCCACTCGAGTTGGCTCGCCGAAGACTTCCTTCTTGTAAGCTCTGAAACCGTCATCATGTGTCATAAGCAGATTACAGTTCTCATGGCCTTCATATTCCTTCAGAATATTCTGACACCATCTGTGAAGTTTTTGTTTTGTGAAGCACTTCTGTATCAGCAGAGGCCACCATGAGCGTGGTCCCTTGCCATGCTTGTAAGGGTCGCGGTACGCAAAATACAGCAACTTTCGCACAAAGTTGAACTTATAGAAATGTATTGCCCTGAGTATTTTATTGTCGGGAACGCTGTCGAGCGGAAAAATATCCATATAGATGCCGCCAGCATAGCCGAGATATACTCTTTCTACTATCGTCGTACTGGTATCCTCCAACTTTGCGAAATACTTAGGATAGTGTGCACAGTTCTCGTTGTTCACTATGGCGAATGGCTTTGGCACCCATTCCGAAGCATGCTGCATCAGCAGGTCATAGTCTTTGCGCAGGAGTGCAATGTCCTGATCATCGTCCCACGGAATAAAGCCTTTGTGCCTTACAGCCCCAAGCAGCGTGCCAGCAATGATGTAATATTGTATTCCGTACTTCTTACAAACCTTGTCAATTGCCTCCAACAGACATACGCTTCGCAACTGAAACTCACGAATGTCGTATTGATACACTTTTTGTTTACGCAGAATCTTGTTTTCTCTGTAACTGTTATTTGGCATTGTCATTTTGTCTTACGTCAATATCGTTTGAAAAATGGTTGTCGGCCTTACGCTTCATCTGTTCGTAGTTCTCGTAGATTCTCTGCTTCAGATTAGTTGAGCTGACTCCTTTTCCGTATGGAAAATAAACAACAGTTACACCCTGTTCCTTCAGATAATCGTACTTTCCGGCCCAATCGTCACCCACAACAAAGATGTCGAAGTTGAGTTTCTTCACCTTGTCGGTATGGTCGAGCGAATGCTGAGGAATCACGATATCGGGATATTTCAGAGCCTTCATCAAAGCGATTCTTTCGTCAAACGGTATTATTGGCTGACTTTTGTAACTTTCAACAAGTTCGTCGGTATTTACTCCGACAATGAGAATATCTCCCAAGGCGCGAGCATATTCAAGCATTTTTATGTGGTTAGCATGCAGCATGTCAAATGTGCCGCTTGTATAGACCACGGTTTTTTTACCTATCATTATTATTTATAGTAATTTACGTTTTACCAAATCGTCGAACACTTCGACAAGACGATCAATTTCATCGTTTGTAATATTTCCGATATGTCCTACTCTGAACACCTTTTCGGCCATATCTCCCCCATTAGGACAAACCCAAATCTCATATTCGTCTTTAATTATCTCAAAGATTCTGTGCGCATTTACTCCGGCAGTCGTAGGCATAAGAGCAGTCACGCAGTTTGACGTACAGCCTTCGGCCGTAAACCTCTTGAACGGCAGATGCTTTATCTTGCCTCGGAAGTAGTCGGCACGTTCCTTTGCCATCTTATTCATTGCAGATATTCCGCCAACCCTCTCTATACGTTTAAGCTTTTCATTGAGCATTATCAGGGTTGCCACGGCAGGTGTGAAAGGAGTCTGACCGCGCTCTCCGTTTCTGAGGTAGTCGGAATAGTTAAAGTACATGCTCTTGACACGATTTTTCAAACAACGCTGTTGTGCCACAGAGTCAAGAACGGTAAAACTCATTGACGGAGGCAGCGACAATGCCTTCTGCGAACCTGTGATTGCTGCGTTAACGTTCATCTTTTTCATCGAGAACTCGTCGGCAAGGAAACCACTCACTGCATCAACAAACAGGAAGATATTATTTCGTTTACAGAATTCGCCCACAAGATTCATATCATACAAAACACCTGTTGATGTCTCGCACAACTGAAGCATCATGCCCGTATATTGTTTGCCGTCAAATTGTTGCAGTATTTCAGCAGTAAGCGGAGTTCCATATTCAAGTTTTATTTCGGTAAACGGAATCTCATGGATTTCACAAAGTTCAACAAAACGATGTCCGAAACTACCCCCGTTCACCACCAAAACTCTGTCATCATTAGTGAAGCAATTCATTACTCCGCCTTCCATGCTTGCCGTTCCTGAGCCTGTCATGAAGACGACCTTTGAATCACAAGGTGCATCAAAAAGGCGACACAGCATCTGTTCGTTTTCCTTCATCAACGCAGAAAACTCAGCTGTACGGAAATATGGAATCTGATGCTGCCCAATCTCAAGAGTCTCGGCATCCATCTGGACAGGACCAATCGTAAAATTTATCATTTTTGTGGTTTCTTATTTATTTCCCAAATATCACTTTATATCAATCTGCAAAATTAGTTTTTTTTTAACAACAAGACAAGAATATCCAAGGATTTGTATCAAAAAATCCAAAATGTCAGCATCTACACAGTTACGCACCAACAAACCAGCCAAAAACAAATGGTGTATATTTATTTGCATGACACTATTTTTTTATAACTTTGCAGAAACAAATTAAAACGTACAATGATTTCTGAAGACAAGACAACTGGATTTCTAAAAATCCAACTCATTTCAATCGTCTGGAATATACTTTTGATCTTTGCGGCATATTTTATCTGCGGACTTCTGTTCTATTTCGAGAACAGCGGCTCGTACACCAACGCTCTTAATCTCAGCCTTATGTTTCAGGGTTGGTGGAGGTTTACCCTATCGGCTACCCTATACACAAACATTCTGCTGGCGGTTATTTATCTCATTCCGCTGCACTACAAATATTGCAAGTTTGCCGATGTTCTTGGCAGAATCCTGTTCGTCACCGTCAATTCCATCGCCATAATCGTTAACCTGATGGATGCCGTCTATTTCAAATATACCGGTCGGAGAACAGACGCATCGGTATTCAAGGAATTCGGAAACGAAGACAACATCGGCGGAATCATCGGTCACGAACTTCTGATGCACTGGTACTTCGTCATTGCCGGAATCCTGCTCTTTTACGCGCTCTACAAACTTTATCTTAGTCCGCTAAAAAGCAAGTACAAGCCATCGTCGCTCCCTATTTACTATGCGTTGCAGACAATCGTCCTCGGCGCGCTCGGCTTCGGCATAGTGTGCGGAATGCGCGGCGGAATTGGCAGACAAGTCCGTCCTATCGCCGTGGGCAACGCTAATCAGTATGTAAACAAGCCGATAGAAACGGCATTGGTTCTGAACACACCTTTCTGCCTGATAAGAACCGTAGGAAAGAACGCATACAAGAATCCACAATATTTCAGCGACAGCGAGGCCGAACAGATTTTCTGCCCCATCCGCCAGAAGAATGATGCAGACACAACTGCGCTAAAAAAGATGAACGTGGTGGTGCTAATTGTTGAGAGTTTTGCAAAAGAACATATCGGCGCACTCAATAAGGAACTCGAAGACGGCAGATACGAGGGCTACACGCCGTTCGTAGACAGCCTTGTGAACGAGAGTCTTACGTTCAAATATTCATACGCCAACGGCAGAAAGAGCATCGACGGAATGCCGTCAATTCTTTCGAGCATCCCTATGTTTGTCGAGCCGTTCTTCGTCACTCCAGCCGCCCTCAACACCGTTTCGGGACTTGCAGGAGAACTGAAATCCATCGGCTACAAAACGGCCTTCTTCCACGGAGCATCGAACGGCTCTATGGGCTTCGAGGCTTTTGCCAAGGCTACCGGATTCAGCGAATATTACGGCAGAACAGAGTTCGACAACGACCCAAACTACAAGGGTGAGAAGGAATTCGACGGTAACTGGGGCATCTGGGACGAACCTTTCATGCAGTTCTACTGCGACGAGATGAGCCGTTTCAAACAGCCTTTCATGACGGCCATCTTCACCGTTTCGTCGCACCATCCGTTCAACATTCCCGAGAAGTACAAGAAAACTTTTCCTGAAGGAAAACTCGAGATTCACAAGTGCATAAGATACACCGACTATGCTCTGAGAAGATTCTTCGAGAGCGCGAGCAAGCAGAAATGGTTCAACAACACGATTTTCGTGCTTACCGCCGACCATACCAACCAGAAGTGCCATCCGGTTTACGAAACCGACCTCAATCTTTATTCCGTTCCGATTATCTTCTATGCTCCGGGACTGAAACTGAAGGGCTACGACACAGAAAAAATTGCGCAGCAGATTGACATCATGCCAACCGTGCTCCAGCTTCTTGGCTACGACAAACCGTATCTTGCCTTCGGAAAGGACCTCATCAACACCCCTGCCGAAGAAACATCTGCCGTAAACTACAACAACGGCATATATCAGTACATCAAGAATAATTACATGATGCAGTTCGACGGCACGCGTGTTACAGGAATGTACAAATTCAAGACAGACCTCTTTCTGAAGCAGAATCTCGTCGGCAAAGTGCCAGAGCAGGCGCAGATGGAGAAAGAACTAAAGGCTATCATTCAGCAATATATGATAACCATCAGCGAAGACCGTCTGACGTACAAAACGTACTCAAAAGCACGCAAATAACGCTTTTTATACAATAATAGTTTGGTATTAGTGAAAGAATAAGTATATTTGCCAACTAAAAATAAAAAATCAATAGGAATGACTTTTACAGAGAAAAGTTGGTCTATCTTCAATCAGGCCATAAACGATTATCACAAAACGGATAACGTTGACACCCCTATCAGCAATCCCTATCAAGCAGGAACGATAGAAGCAGACCTGTATCTTAAAAATTGGATAGACACAGTGCAGTGGCACTTCGAAGACATTATACGCGATCCGCAGATTGATCCGCAGGCGGCTCTGATTCTTAAGCGAAGAATAGACAAGAGCAATCAAGACCGTACCGACTTGGTTGAACGCATTGACAGTTACTTCTACACTAAATATCACAACGTAGCCACCCTCGACGGTGCTACTATCAACACCGAGAGTCCGGCATGGGCTATCGACCGTCTTAGCATTCTTGCACTAAAGATTTACCACATGAAGGAGCAGGTTGAGCGTACCGACGCATCAGCCCAGCACATTGCAACATGCCAGAGCAAACTCGATGTCCTGAACGAGCAGCACAACGACCTCGCATCAGCCATCGACCAACTTCTCGACGACATCGCTGCCGGCAAGAAATACATGAAGGTGTACAAGCAGATGAAGATGTACAACGACCCAGACACCAACCCGGTTCTTTACGGAGCATCTAAATAATAATGTGTAACAGAATCAAAAATCTTTTGATTATACGCTTCTCGGCTTTGGGCGACGTTGCCATGACAGTTCCGGTCATCGACTCACTGGCAAGGCAATACCCCGACATGCACATAACCGTGCTGAGCCGCCAGATGACAAAGCCTCTGTTCTCGTACATGCCGCAAAACGTAACATTCTGGGGCATCGACCTGAAGAACAGTTATAAAGGCATTGGCGGACTCAACACTTTATTCAGAGAGATAAAGGAAAAGAGATTCGACGCCGTGGCAGATTTCCACAACGTTCTCCGAACCATCTATCTCAGAACACGTTGCGTGCTCTCGGGCATCAGAGTTGCTCACATCAACAAAGGCAAGGCTGAGAAGAAAGAACTTGTGAAGAACGGACCTGCCAACAAAATCCTCGACAGTTCGTTCGTCCGCTATCAAAAGGTTTTACAAGAACTCGGAATCGATGTTGACATCGATTTCAAGGCATGCTTCACCGGCGAGAAAGGCAAGAAATGGATTGGCATCGCCCCATTTGCCGCACATGAAGGCAAAATCTACCCTCTCGACAAGATGAAGCAGACCGCACAGATGCTCGCAGCCAAAGGCTACAAAGTCTATCTCTTCGGAGCCGGCGAAAAAGAAATCAGAATTCTCGAAAGTTGGGAAGGAGAAAACATAATTAACACCGCCGGAAAACTTGGCGGAATGGCTAAGGAGATGGAACTTATGAGCCAACTCGATGCCATGATTTCAATGGACTCTGCCAACATGCACATAGCATCGCTCGTAGGCACAAGAGTCGTCTCGGTGTGGGGAGCAACTCACCCTAATGCAGGCTTCCTCGGCTGGAAACAGTCTATGGACGACGTCGTACAGGTTGATATGCCATGCCGTCCATGTTCAATTTATGGAGGAAAGCCATGCCGCTTGGAGGGTAGCAAGTACAACTGTATGAGGATGATAGAGCCCGAACGCATTATTGACAAAATTGTAAATTCGGAGTACATCAACAAAGACTAATGCACAAAAACAAAAAAAATGTGCACATTTTAGTTGTTTTTTTAACTAAATATTTGTTCAAGTAGAAAATTATAGTTTACTTTGCACCGCAAATAATTAAAATAATAATTAGATTTATTCACTAAAATTAAAAAATTATGTCTGAAATTGAATCAAGAGTAAAGGCTATCATCGTTGATAAGCTGGGCGTAGAGGAGTCTGAGGTTAAGGCTGAAGCAAGTTTCACTAACGATCTTGGCGCTGACTCTTTGGATACAGTAGAGTTGATCATGGAGTTCGAGAAGGAGTTCGGCATCTCTATTCCAGACGATCAGGCTGAGAAGATCAGTACTGTAGGCGACGCTATCGCTTATATCGAGGCTAACGCTAAATAATTTATTCCTATATCTTTTATATGGAATTAAAAAGAGTTGTAGTAACAGGTCTTGGTGCAATAACACCGCTGGGCAACAGTGTCAAGGAAACTTGGGACAATCTTGTCAATGGTGTTAGTGGAGCAGGACCTATTACTCATTTCGATTCAACAAACTTCAAGACTCACTTTGCTTGCGAAGTAAAGAACTTCAATGCTGCCGAATTCGGAATTGACCGCAAGGAGGCTCGCAAGATGGATCCGTTCACACAGTACGCCATCGCTGCCGCTAAACAGAGCATTGAAGATTCTGGCTTGGATACCGAGAAGGAGAATCTCGACCGCATCGGCGTCGTTATGGGCGTTGGTATAGGCGGTATGACTACATTTCAGGAAGAAGCCGGCAACTATGCTATAAACGGAGCCACTCAGGGTCCTAAGTACAATCCGTTCTTCATTCCTAAGATGATTGGTGATATCTCTGCTGGTCAGATTTCAATCATGTACGGTTTCCACGGTCCAAACTATGTTTGTACTTCAGCTTGTGCATCTTCATCAAACGCTATTGCCGATGCATTCAACCTTATTCGCTTGAACAAGGCTGATGTAATGGTAACAGGTGGTGCAGAGGCGGCAATCGTTGAATGCGGTGTAGGTGGCTTCAATGCCATGAAAGCACTTTCAACACGCAATGACGAACCTCAGAAAGCATCACGTCCGTTCAGTGGCAGTCGCGACGGCTTTGTAATGGGTGAAGGTTCAGTTGTTCTTGTTCTTGAGGAACTTGAGCATGCTAAAGCCCGCGGAGCCAAGATTTATGCTGAGGTTGTCGGTGCAGGAATGTCGGCTGATGCCTACCATCTCACTGCCTCACACCCAGAAGGCGCAGGTGCAAAGCTTGTAATGCGAAATGCTCTTGAAGATGCTGGTCTGAAACCAGAAGATATTGACTATATCAATGTTCATGGCACATCTACTCATGTTGGTGATATCTCTGAGGCTAAGGCTATCAAAGAGGTGTTTGGTGAACATGCCTACAAGTTGAACATCAGTTCAACAAAATCTATGACCGGTCACCTTCTCGGTGCTGCCGGCGCAATAGAGGCTATGGTATGTACTCTCTCTGTTGTGAACGACATCGTTCCTCCAACCATCAATCATGAAGACGATGACAAGGATGAGGAGTTGGACTACAATCTTAACTTCACATTCAACAAAGCCCAGAAGCGCGAGGTGCGTGCTGCACTCAGCAACACATTCGGCTTCGGCGGTCATAACGCATGTCTTATCGTAAAAAAATACGCTGAATAATCGTGTTTTTAAATGTCATAGACAGAATAAGGCTCTTGTTCCATAAGGATAAAGAGTCTTATTCTAATTTTTACAGTATCCTCGGATTCTACCCTCATAACATTGAATTCTACGAGCATGCCCTGCTACACAAATCATCATCGAAGAAGGTAGGAAAAGGCAAGCCCATAAACAATGAAAGGCTGGAATTCCTTGGTGACGCAATTCTCGACGCAGTTGTCGGAGACATTGTGTTCAAGCACTTTCCGGGAAAGAAGGAAGGCTTTCTAACTAACACACGCAGCAAGCTTGTCCAACGCGACACACTGAACAAAATAGCAGTGAAGATTGGGTTAGACAAACTTGTAAAGTCGTCGACACACTCTATCTCACACAATAGTTATATGAACGGCAATGCCTTCGAGGCATTGATTGGAGCAATCTATCTTGACCGCGGATATGACTATTGCATGTGGTTCATGCAAAACAAGATTCTTAACGTTTACCTTAACATCGACAAGGTTGCGTACAAAGAGGTAAACTTTAAGAGCAAATTGCTTGAATGGAGTCAGAAGAATCGCGTCAACGTATCATTTGAATTGGTAAGCCAGAGCACAGATAGTGCCAACAGCCCTAAGTTCACATCAAGAATACTGATAGAAGGCCTTGAAAGCGGCGAAGGCGAAGGCTACTCAAAGAAAGAGAGCCAGCAGATTGCAGCCAAGGTTGCGCTTACTCGCCTGAAACAAGAGCCTCAGTTTATAGATGCTGTCTTTGCCGAGAAATCAAAGCGCACAGCCATGGAGGAAGAGCCTACAGAGCTTGTTCCTGATACAGGAACCGATGCCGATGATTTCGCAGCCGACGAGCCTAAGGATACAAAGCCTGCCTCTAAGCAAAAGGCAAAGCAGACAAACAGCGTCGATGACGAAATGTCGCTCGACAATATTCATGTAAGTACAAAGGAGATGAGCAGAGAGGACATCATCGCGGCAGCAGAAGCCGCCGCCTTTGCCGACAATAAATAACGCTTTTATCCAAAGCAAAGCCCCATCTGCCGTCCTCTGATGAGCAGTTCATTATCTGGCATAACGAGTTTAAGCCGACCTGCAACTTCGCTAAGAGGTTGTGAGTCGGTTTTTCCGTCTTTTATGCACACCATACGACCGAATTCGCCCTTCGAGATGAGTTCGGCTGCCTTTGCCCCGATGCGCGTGCTAAGGTTTCTGTCGTATGCCGTAGGACTTCCGCCGCGCTGAGTGTAGCCGAGTACCGTCAATCGACTTTCAACGCCTGTATTCTGTTCTATCATACGCGTGATATACGTTCCGGCAGTTGCCCCTTCGGGAACAGGAACGCCCTCGCCCACCACGATAATGCTGTACTTTTTTCCTCGTTCAGCCCTCGCGGCTATTGCCTTGTAGACATTGTTCAGGTCGTAAGGAATCTCAGGCAGAAGAATCACGTCGCCACCGCTTGCCATGCCGCTATGCAAGGCAAGCCAGCCAGCCTTGTGCCCCATCACCTCGATAACCATAGCACGATTGTGCGAACTGGCAGTTGAATGGAGACGGTCTATCGCATCGGTAGCAATGCTGACGGCTGTGTCAAAGCCGAAAGTCTCTTCCGTGCCCCAGATATCATTGTCGATAGTCTTCGGCACGCCGATAACGTTCAAGCCATGCTTTGCCATCTTGTAAGCCGTCTTCTGCGTTCCGTTTCCGCCAATACAGACAACGGCATCAAGCCCCAGTTCGTGTATGCTTCGAGCCAGTTCGTCGGCACTGTTCGCACCCGTAACAGGATTCTTCTTGTACGGTTTGAATCGTGATGTTCCGAGAACTGTTCCGCCCATGCTCAAGAGTCCCGACATGGAATCATCGGTGAGGATGTCTATATCTCTGTTTATCAATCCTTCAAACCCTCCCTTTATACCAACAACTTCCATTCCGTAACAGTTAATAGCTGTTTTGCACGCACCTCTTATTGCCGCATTTATCCCGGGACAATCACCCCCCGCAGAAAGTATTCCAATACGCATAATTCGGTATTTTATTGTTCAACCTACTTTTTTCGTGGTAAAGATAGGAATTTTCAAATAAATCAACTAACTTTGCAAGGATTTTTGTAGAAACAATTCTTCACTTATAGATGAACAAAACAGATTTAATCAGGAAATTTTTCATACCAAGACAGAGAGCTTTGGAGAAACTTGATAAACATTCTATTGAATTACAAAATCATGTAATTCAGTACCTTATCAAAAGAGGAGCCGACACTGAATGGGGAAAGAAATATAATTTCGATAAAATCAACAATTACGAAGATTTTTCTCGTCAAGTACCTGTGACGAATTATGAAGATTTGAAGGGGTACATTGACCGCATGCGTCATGGAGAAAAAAATATACTGTGGCCGGGACAGGTAAAATGGTACGCAAAATCATCGGGCACAACAAACGATAAGAGCAAGTTTATCCCTGTAAGCAAAGACGGCTTGCAGAGCATACACTATCTTGGTGGCAAAGACTGCATTTGCTACCATCTGAGCCTGCACAAGAAGAGCAGAATCTTCGACGGCAAAAACCTTATCTTGGGCGGAAGTCATCAGCCAAACTACAACGTGGCAAACAGTCTTGTAGGCGATTTGAGTGCGATTCTTATGGAGAATCTCAGTCCGATGATAAACGCTGTAAGAACGCCGAGCAAGAAGACTGCCCTTTTGGCCGATTTCGAGAAGAAGAGAGACCGCATTGCACACGAGAGCATAAAGCACAACGTTGTTACGCTTAGCGGCGTGCCTTCGTGGATGATGTCTGTTTTGAAGAGAGTTCTCGAAGTATCTGGAAAGAACGACATTCACGAGGTGTGGCCTGAACTCGAAGTGTTCTGGCACGGCGGAGTTGCCTTCACTCCATATCGCGAGCAATATAAACAGCTCATTCCGAGCGATATAATGAACTACATGGAGACGTACAACGCCAGCGAGGGCTTCTTCGGAATTCAGAACGACCCTAACGACCCTTCGCTCATGCTGATGACCGACTACGGAATGTTCTACGAGTTCATTCCTGTCAGCGAGGTTGACAGCGAGAATCCTACGGTTGTACCGCTCGAGGGCGTTGAGGTTGGAAAGAACTACGCTATGGTTATCTCGAACGTATGCGGATTGTGGCGTTATCTTATTGGCGACACCGTGCGTTTCACGTCGAAAGAGCCATACAAGTTCGTGATCACCGGAAGAACAAAGCATTTTATCAACGCATTTGGCGAGGAGTTGATTGTTGACAATGCAGAAAAGGGGCTTGCCAAGGCTTGCGCCGAGACAAACGCTCTGGTTAAGGACTACACCGCTGCCCCAATCTTCATGGATCAGAATGCTCACTGCCGCCATCAGTGGCTCATAGAGTTCGAGCAGGAGCCTTCATCTCTCGAAGAATTCATCAACATTCTCGACACCGAACTTCAGCATATCAATTCGGACTACGAGGCTAAGCGATACAAGGACATCACACTTCAGAAACTTGAGGTGATTGTTGCACGAAAAGGCTTGTTCGACGAGTGGCTGAAGGAGAAGGGAAAGCTTGGCGGTCAGCACAAGATTCCTCGCCTGAGCAACAACCGAGACTATATCGACGAAATGATTTCAATGAATAAGTAATAGGCGTGAAGAGGCTTTATTACAAATATCTGTCTGCTGCCTTCTGCATTGTGGCAATATTGCTGATACACAGTTGCGCAAGCATCAGCAGTCCCGACGGCGGTCCTTATGATGAAGAGCCGCCTAAGGTTGTTCGCTGCACTCCGAACGACAAGGCAACGAACACCTCGACAAAGAAGGTTACGATTGAGTTTGACGAGTTCATCAAGCTCGACGGGGCTTCTGAGAAGGTTGTAATATCGCCTCCGCAAGCCGAGCCTGCCGACATCAAGGCTAACGGCAAGAAAATCATCGTCACACTTTTCGATACTCTAAAGACCGATTACACCTATACCATCGATTTTGGCGACTGTATTCAGGACAATAACGAAGGTAACCCGATGGGAAACTATTCTTATTCGTTCTCTACAGGCGCAAGCATCGACACGATGGAGGTTTCAGGAACCGTGCTCGACGCAGTGAATCTTGAACCGGTGAAAGGTGCATTGGTAGGATTATATTCTAACCTAAGCGATACGGTATTCACCACTGCACCGCTCGAACGTATTGCGCGCACAAACGCCAAAGGTCAGTTCGTGATAAAGGGCATTGCAAGCAACAAGCAATACAAAATTTACGCTCTGAACGATGCCGACCAAAACTATTTCTTCAATCAGAAAAGCGAAGGTATCGCATTCAACGACAGCATCATCACTCCAAAATCAGAGCCGAGCACAAGAACTGACTCTATCTGGCATAAGAACGACCACAGCCGTCTCGACTCGGTTGTAACCGTTCCGTGCACAAGATTCATGCCCGATGATATCGTACTTACGCTTTTCACCGAAAAGCAGACAAACCAATATCTAACTAAGACAGAAAGACTTACACCGAATAAGTTTTCACTCTTCTTTACTGCCCCAGCAGACGAACCAGCAGCAATCGAAGGTCTGAACTTCAACACAGAAGATGCCTTCATCAAGGAATTTTCGGCAACCAACGATACGCTGCATTTCTGGATTAAGGATTCTCTCATTTACCAGAAAGACACGCTCGACATGGTAGTAAAATTCATGGGAACCGACACGCTCGGCAATCTTGTTCCAACAACCGACACTCTCCATCTGGCTTCTAAAAAAACGATGGAGAAGATTCGTAAGGAGCAAAGCAAGAAGTACGAAGACTGGCTCAAGGCACAGAAGAAGCAACACAAAGGCAAGGATGAGCCTATCGACAGCATCATGCCTGCCGACCCTCTCGAAATGAAGATGAGCGGCGGCTCGAAGATGGGCGCGAACGAGAATATCCACTTTTCATTTGGCGAACCTATCGTTAACATCAACAATTCGGCATTCCATCTGAAGATTCAAAAGGACACGCTTTGGGTTGACGAGCCGTTCGAGATTGAACAGGATTCTGCCAACATCAGAAGATATACGCTCATGGCTGAATGGCTGCCAGAGCACAACTACGAACTGACGGTCGATTCAGCAGCCTTTACTGGATTGTACGGCAACGTGACGAAAGAGGCAAAGCAGAAGATTTCAATCTCGTCGCTCGACGAATTCAGTTCGCTTTACGTCAAGGTCAGCGGCGTTGACACATGCGCCATCGTGCAACTTTTGGACAAGGGCGACAAGGTTGTTACTCAGGCAAAACTCAACAAACAGTCAGAAGCCGATTTCTACTACATAAAGCCGGGCACCTACTACATGCGTCTGTTCATCGACAAGAACAACAACGGCGTTTGGGATACAGGCGAATACGCTTCGCGCACACAGGCCGAAACGGTCTTCTACTATCCGAAGTCGCTCGAACTGAAAGCGCGCTGGGAGATTGAACAATCGTGGAATCCGCTCGACACGCCTCTGACGGAGCAGAAGCCTCTGGAGATAACCAAGCAGAAGCCCGACCGCGAAAAGAGCATCAAAAACAGAAATGCCGAGCGAAAATTCAACAAGAAATAACTAAAAAGAACCATATTATGAGATGGACATTACTTATTGCCATGCTCATGCTTTCATTGAGTAGCACTGCGCAATGCGAACGAGAAAACGAAGCCTTTAAGCACGGCGAAGTCTTAAACTACGACCTATACTACAACTGGAAGTTTGTATGGGTAAAAGCAGGTTCTGCCCAGATGGATGTCACGCAGACGAGATATCACGGAAAATCGGCATTCAAAGCTAATCTTATAACACGCGGAAGCAAGCAGGCGGACAAGATTTTCATCTTCCGCGATACACTCGTTTCTTATTGCACCGACAAACTTGTGCCGCTCTATTACAAAAAGGCAGCACGCGAGGGCAAGCGATACTACATCGACGAGGTTTGGTACACCTATCCCGAAGGAAAAAATGTAATTAACAATCGCCATGTCAGTTCAAAAGGCGTAGTCAGCAAGGAACAACTAAGCAGCAATTCTTGCATCTACGATATGGTTAGCATGCTTTTGCAAGCACGCTCGTTCGACGCAAGCAAATACAAGGTTGGCTACAAAATTAAGTTCCCGATGACCGAGGGCAGCAAAATCGTAAACGAAACGGTTATCTACCGAGGCAAAAAAGTTATCGAGGTTAACGACAAGAAGAAATACAACACACTTGTCTTCTCGTTCGTTGAATACGACAAAAAAAACAAGGAGAAAGAAGTCATCACATTCTACATAACCAACGACAAGAACCATATTCCAATCAGACTCGACATGTTCCTGAGTTTCGGTTCTGCAAAGGTTATCCTTAACCAGATTAAGGGCAACCGCCATCCTCTTACATCTATTGTCAAAGAAAAGAAGAAAAACTGATGACGAACAAGGACTTTGTAGAACTCACCAACGACCTTAGAGAGAACTACAAGCAATATCTTCTGCTCGAACGCTCGTACACGCAAAACACAGCAAATGCCTATCTTTCGGATATCGAAAAGCTTTTTGCATACCAGCAAATCGAAGGAATCAATCCACTCGAAACATCGTTAGACGAGTTAGAGAACTTCGCCGCCGGTCTTGCCGACGTCGGAATCCATCCGCGTTCGCAAGCCAGAATCCTGTCGGGCGTGCGTTCTTTCTATCATTTTCTGCTTCTCGAAGGAAAAATAAGGCAAGACCCTACCGAGCTGTTAGAATCGCCTAAAATCGGCCTTCATTTGCCCGATATTTTGAGCTTGGAGGAGATTGATGCGCTGATAAATGCCATAGACATGAGCAAAGGCGAAGGACAGCGCAATCGAGCCATCATCGAAACTCTTTACAGCTGCGGATTACGCGTAAGCGAACTCTGCAACCTGCTTATTTCCGACCTTTATCTGGAACAAGGATTCATAAAGGTAACGGGCAAAGGCCGAAAGCAAAGGCTCGTCCCTATTTCCGAAAGAGCCGTTAGCGAATTGCAGGCTTGGTTTGCCGACCGAAATCAGATTGACATAAAGAAAGGCGAAGAAGACTACGTCTTCGTAAGCCTTACGCGCGGCAAGCATCTTACCAGAGTGATGATTTTTTACGTCATAAAACAGCTTATCGCCGTCACCGGAATTAAGAAACAAGTAAGTCCGCACACGTTCCGCCATTCATTCGCCACGCATCTGCTCGAAGGAGGAGCCAATCTGAGGGCAATACAGGCCATGCTGGGGCACGAAAGCATTGCGACGACAGAAATATACACTCACCTCGACAAAAGCCGTCTACGCGAGGAAATTCTGCTTCATCATCCGCGAAACAAAGTTTACAACAGCAAATAAATATATTTATGAACGAAAAAATAAAATCACTGAAGGAGAATCAAAAACTCTTCGAATTCGTAAAATTCTGCATCGTAGGCGGAATATCAACAGGAATCGACGCCTGCATATTCTTCACGGTCAAACAGTTTACAATATACCAGATTGCACTCGTAAGCGGCTACGCAATATCATTCATAGCAAATTATTTCATGACAGTGCTGTGGACGTTCAAAAGCAAGCCGAACAAAAAGAACGCGATAGGCGTTCTGGCGGCACATCTAATAAACCTTTTCGTAGTCAGATTCGGACTTATGCACTTGTTCGTAGAGATCTGCAAAATAGACTCCAATATCGCCTACATACCTACACTGCTGATAAGCATCGTTGCAAGTTTCATTCTTGTAAGGCTGGCAGTTAAGAAACTATAAAAAACAAAAAAGGGCGGCTGCAAAATGCAGTCGCCTTTTTTATTTCAGTTAAGATTGATTACTGACGCAATGTTGCAGAGTAATTGATCTTCAAAGCATAAGCCTTACGCAAAGCCTGCTTGATATCTGTTACAACACCCATCTTAGTATCTTGGTCAATCTTCAAAGATACAGTCATAAACGGCTGATCCTCTTCCTTCATATCCATACGAGCCTGAGTTGCATAGTCCTGCACATCAGCAGGCTCTGCATACTTGTCGTTCAACTGTACACGAGTCTCAGCACCGAACTTCTTCTGCAGTTCCTTAGTAGGAGCACCTACATAGATGAAAGTTACCAAAGACTTCTTTTCCAGTTTCTCCAACTCAGTACCCTGAGGAGCACGGAACTGAACCTTAAGAGTAACCTCACGCATAGTGGTTACCATCATGAAGAAGAACAACATTGAGAAAATCAAGTCAGGCAGTGATGAAGTGTTCATCGCTGGCATTGAGCGATTCGATTTTTTAAATCTACCCATAATTAATGTCCTCCGTAACTTTTTGGTTCAGCCTCAGAAATCTTCTGAGGGTAATATTCACGAATTGCTTTCTGCTCCTCCTTTGTACACTCAGCGTATGACTTTTTGTGGAACTGTGCCTTAGCCAGTTCATCACGCAACTCATTGTAAGCGCGTACTACTTCATTCTGTACCTCGAAGTAAGCTCTGTAACTTGAACCACGGTCATTCTGTACAGAAATTACGTGCTTTGAAGTTACCATAACCTCTCCGATGAGTGGAATGTTTGCAGGGTGCTTCTCAGGCCAGTTAGGATTATCGTCAACATTCTTGATAAATTCCTTAACCTTGTCCTTCAACTGAAGAACACTGATAAACTCATCACCACACATAAGGTAGTCCTGTGAGTTCATACGAATCTTAAGAACGTTACGCTCCTTAACCTTATTCAGCTCTGGGTCATCCTTCTGGTTTGGATCTGGTGGAGGTGGCAACTGACGTGCCAAACCACGGTCCGTAGCCATGGAAGTAGTAATCAAGAAGAAGATAAGCAACATAAAGGAAATATCGGCCGTTGAACTGGTGTTCAGTTCGGGCATTCCTTTTTTCGCCATATTTTCTTAGTTTTTAATAATTCTACAATAAATGTTATTTTCTCTTCATGAAACCTGTCATGTTGAAGAACATTGCAACAAGAGCCACAACAGACAGAACATAGATTGAGCAGATGAAGTGATCAGCCAATGCAATAGCAGTAGTATCAGTAACTACATCACCATTTGCAACGATTGTCTCGCTTGGAGCAAAGAAGCCAACAAGCAAAGAAACAACCAAGATTGCAACAGATACTGCTGAAATTGTTCCACCAGGAACACCTGAAAGGTTCTCACCCTTAGGACCGCCCATGTTCTGAACGAAGCTCTTAACCAAACTCCAAACAATCAACAATGCAGTGATAGCAACCATAGCATACATAAGTATCATTACGCCATCAAGCATCAAAGGATCGTTGAACTTTGGATTTGCAACGTACTGGTTGTCATATCCATAAGTAAAGAATACACCAAAAAGAAGTATGATTACTGCGAATACAACATACAGTACAAGAGATGAAATTTTCTCTGTTTTCATGTTATTCGTCAGTTAATAATTACTTATTCTTAATGTTGTACTTTGTAATAAGGTCAAGAAGAGTAACTGAAGAGTTCTCCATCTCGCTTGTGATACCCTCGATCTTCATAAGGATGAAGTTGTAGAACAACTGAAGGATCAAAGCAACAACGATACCGAAGATAGTTGTAATCAAGGCAACCTTCATACCTCCTGCAACGACTGTTGGAGAGATATCACCTGCAGCCTGGATATCATCGAATGCCTGAACCATACCGATCACAGTACCAAGGAATCCGAGTGATGGAGCCATTGCGATGAACAATGTAATCCAAGAACAACCCTTCTCAAGGTAACCAGCCTGAACACCACCGTAAGCAGTAACTGTACGCTCTACTACATCAAGACCATCGTTAAGTCTCATAAGACCCTGATAGCAGATAGAAGCAACAGGACCACGAGTACCACGAGCAACTGCCTTAGCACCCTCTACGTCGTTAGCCTCAAGTTTCTCCTCGATTGAAGCAAGAAGCTTCTTAGTGTTAACCTCAGAAAGGCTTAGGTAAATGATACGCTCGATGCAGAATGCAAGACCGAATACCAAAGCTACGGCTACCAATGACATGAAGCCTGCATCACCTTCGATATACTTTGTCTTCAAGCTCTTGTGGAAAGACTCCTCGCCAGCTGCTACTGGAGCTGCTGCTGGAGCTGCTTCCTCTACCTTTTCAGATGCTGTAGAATCTGTAGCTGTTGCTGTAGAATCCTGAGCCATCATAGACTGAGAGAGACCAAAAGTCATCACTCCCATCACTGCAAGAATTGCAATAAACTTTTTCATTGTGTGTCTAAATTTTTTAAGATTAAATAAATTAATTATTACGATTTTATTTGTTTCTAAACCTTAAATCGGGTGCAAATTACAAAAAAAATGCGAAATACAAGGACTTTGCTTAGTAAAAATTACATTTTTATTAAAAAATATTTTTACATTTTTTCACATTTCAAAGAACTGAACACCAAATAAATCTCTGATACTGTTATTGATAATGCAAGAAACCTGCTCGCAAGGCATGTTGTACACTTGCGACACCTTTTCGAGCACATGCTTTAAAAACGCACTTTCATTACGTTTTCCGCGATGCGGAACTGGAGCCAGATACGGGCAGTCTGTTTCGAGCACAATTCGATCTATCGGCACATGCTGCAATGCCTCGGGCAAGGTGGATTTCTTGAACGTTACCACACCGCCAATACCTAATTTGAAGTTTGGATATTCGAGCAGTCTTTTTGCCTCTTCTGGCGTTCCGGTGAAACAGTGAAAAACGCCTTTGAACGTACTTTTGTCGTAATCGGCAAAGACCGTCAGCAACTCGTCCCAAGCATCACGGCAATGAATCATCAGGGGTTTGTCGAACTTCAAAGCCCACTCCACCTGTGTGCGAAGGACTTCTTCCTGCTCTTTCTGGCGGCTTTTGTCCCAGTACAAGTCGAGTCCCACTTCGCCAACGGCTATGTACTTGTCGGGATTGGCTGATAGAAGTTGGTACATATTATATAATGTAGCCTTCCAATCGTCTCCCAACTCGGTTGGATGCAAGCCTATCATCTGCGAGCAATAACCGGGATACTTAGCGCAAAGTTCGTCCATTCGCGACAACGAAGATTCGTCGATACACGGCAGGAACAGATGCCCCACCCCGTTTTCCTTGGCACGCATTATCGCCTCGTCCCTATCGTCATCAAACTCCTCTACATAAATGTGAGAATGAGTGTCAATAATCATCGACTTACGATTTTCTGTTCATCAACGAGTTTACGAACTGCTTCAACTCTTTCTTTTTGTCGGCAGAAACAGCAAGTGCATCGAACTTGGCGGTTGCCGACTCAAAATATGAGTTTATCTTATTGTCGCACAACTCGCGAATGCCAATTTCGTTATACAACTTTGTTACGGCAGAAATCTTTGCCTGCGCATCGTACTCCTTTGCATCAACCCACTTTTGCAGCTCTTTCTTCTGCTCATCATTCGCTCTGTTGAAGGCATTGATAAGCATGTAGGTCTTTTTGTTGCAAAGAATATCGCCACCAATTTTCTTTCCGAACACAGCAGGGTCGCCATAGACATCGAGGTAATCATCCTGAAGCTGGAATGCAAGACCTATCTCCTGACCGTAATCGTACAATGTGTCGGCTTCCTCGTCTGATGCACCGCCGAGAATCGCACCAATCTTCAGCGCACAAGCCAAAAGAACAGATGTCTTGAGGCGAATCATCTCGATATATTCGGCTTCGGTAACATCATTGCGAGTCTCAAACTCCATGTCGTACTGCTGACCTTCGCCAATTTCGAGAGCCGTTACAGTGAACAAATCGAGCACCTTCTTCATATTCTCGGAATCGAGCCCAGACAACATTCTCTGATAAGCGAGCACGAGCATCGAATCGCCCGAAAGAATCGCTGCGTTATCATTCCATTTCTTATGAACAGTAGGCTTGCCTCTTCTCACATCTGCCTTGTCCATCAAATCGTCGTGAAGAAGGGTGTAATTATGATATGTCTCGAGCGCAATGGCCTGCATCATTATATCATCAACATTTTCCTTGTACAGATTGTAAGCCATCAGCATCAAGACAGGGCGAATGCGCTTTCCACCAAGCGACAGGACATATTTCACAGGGTCGTAAAGTCCTGACGGCTTGCGTTCGTAAGGCAACTGCTCAATAAACTGATTAACTTTTTCTATCAGTTGCGAAGATGTGTACATAATAAATTTTAGCGTGGTAAAAAAGAAAAGGCTGCACAACGGCAGCCTTTATAACATATATAATAGGTATTACTGCAATCTGAATGTTACAGGGACAGTGTACTTTACACGTACTGGTTTACCTCTCTGCATACCTGGAGACCATTTAGGCATCATAGAGATCACACGAAGCGCCTCCTTATCCAAGTATGGGTCTACTGAACGTACAACGACTGGGTCTACGATAGAACCGTCCTTGTTAACCACGAACTGTACGATAACCTTACCCTGAACACCGTTCTCCTGAGAGATTGTTGGGTACTTGATATTGTTTGACAAGAACTTCAAACAAGCAGCCATACCACCAGGGAACTCAGGCATCTTTTCTACAACCTGGAACACAGTCTGATCCTCAACTTCCTCTTCCTGTACTTTTGGAGCCTCAACTGGCTTCTGAACTACAGGGATGACAGCCTCACCAAGATCCTCGTTTGTCTGAATATCAGACTCCTCTACAGATGAGTTATCAACGATGTTCAACACATCAGATACAGTTGGTGCAGATGGTGGCGGTGGAGCCATTTCCTGCTTCTGCTCTGTTACTGGGATAACTTCCTCCTCGATTACGATATCGGCAAGACCAGTATCAATTACCTCAGCCTTTTCATAAGTTGTGAATTCGAAGGCTGCGAAAAGCAACGCAAAGACAAGAACAAAACCAATCAGATAACTGGTCGACTTCTTGTTCTCCAAGTCTGCGGCTTCTGTTTTCTTTATTTCCATAATTATTTTTTTATTTATTTGTTTTCATTTGTATTCCATTGTTGGCAAATGTAGCACTTTTTTTTATATTAAGCACGATTTTGATTTAACTTTTTTTTTACCAACAATTTTTTTTGCAGTTTTCCGCCATAAAACGGTTGTTTTCCCGTTCTGTTTACAGGGCAGAACCTCAAAAAATATATTTTGATACAAAAATACTTCAGTTTTTTTAAATTTGATGTATCTTTGGCAAGAATTTAAAAGATTGGATGAAAAAAATTCTCTACACCTTATTATACAGTTTGATTTGTGTCGGGGCAATGGCACAGAGATCGGACGCCGTATTCCAATTTCTGAAACTGCCGGTTTCAGCACACTCGGCGGCACTTGGTGGAGAAAACATTTCTATCATCGAAGACGACATATCGCTTGTATCAAGCAATCCTGCCCTTCTGAGTTCGGTGAGCGACCGCTCGGTTGGCGTTAGTTACATGACATATCTTGCAGGCTCTAAATGTGCAGGAGCATCATACTGTCAGGAGCACGGCGAAAGGGGCTCGTGGGCTGTGAGCGCACGATATCTGGATTACGGCGACTTTAGGGAGACAAACGAGTATGACGAAACGCTCGGCACTTTCAGGTGCAAGGACATGGCTTTCGGGTTTACATACAGTTACTTCTTCTTTGACGAGTTGGTGGGCGGCGCAACCGGAAATATCATCTATTCGAACTACGACAAGAATTCGGCGATGGCTGTGGGTGTAGACTTGGGCATAAACTATTACAACGAGGACGGCGGTCTGTCGGCTTCGTTCGCAATAAAGAACATTGGCGGACAGATTGTGGCATTTGAGGACACGCGCGAAAAACTTCCGGTTAATGTGCAGCTCGGCATCTCGCGAACCATGCCGCACGCGCCTTTCAGACTTTCGGCAACGCTGACAAATCTTAACCACTGGAGCAGCAGCTACTTCTGCCCTCTCGGAAACAAGAAACTGAACTTCGGGCAGAAATTCATCAGACATCTTGTTTTAGGAGCCGACATTCTGCTTTCAGACCAATTCTACGTTGCCGCCGGATATAACTTTGCAAGAGGCAAGGAACTGA
>JAEEGK010008485.1_pt1 | contig 24235 bp, 13 predicted proteins | sample 8958771 | NCBI WGS metagenome assembly JAEEGK01 (sample SAMN16246547, study PRJNA631951) | gut metagenome | biome: gut microbiome; feature: rumen; material: SC-attached | host: Bos | place: Iran: Karaj | collected 2018-10
GATTGGGGATTGGGGATTGGGGATTGGGGATTGGGCCCAATCCCCAATCCCCAATCCCCAATCCCCAATCCCCATGAAAAAGCAAATAATTTAGAATTTTTTTAATTTATTTTTTAATTAAATTTTTTTCTTAACAATTTTAATTCAAAAAAAATTATTTAATATTTCTATTTATTCTATGGTATATATAGATGAATTATTTAATTTAATTTAATTTAAAACTAAAAATGAGTCAAAAATATGCTATTTGTAGATTCAATAAAAATCATCATGTTTTAAAATCAAGATTATTATTACATGAATATAAATGTCCAGACTCAAAAGGAAGAAATTTAAAGACATGTATATTTAATATTCACCATAAAATTTCTAGTGAAAAATACCAAAAACATATTAACACTTGTCCTGATAGACCAAAAATTGATTCAAATTTAGAAAGGAAGATAATACAATATATTAAAAATAATAATCAAGAAGAAAGTAAAAATGAAAATGAAACAGTTATAACAAATAAAAGAATAAATGAAAATGAAAAAGTAAATAATGAACAAAGCAAAAAAAATGAAAATTTGAAATATGAAATGTTTATTGATCTTTATAAATTTACTAATCAAGAAATTTTTAATTGTATGGATAATGGAATTATAGATTATAGTTATGAATATGGATATTAAAAAATGATAAATGTTTTTTTTGAATTGTATATTTAAATGAAACAAATAATATTGACAATTTTTTATATGCTTGATTTATTACTTTCTATAATAAAATCTATTAAGATAAAAATAATAAATAAATTATGAATATATATATTATTTGTTTATAAAAAATAAATTTTTTAAATATTTTTGTTTTTTTTTGATTAAAAAATATTAATGAAAAATAAAGCTCATCATGAATTAAATTTTCCAAATAAATAATACTATAAAAAAAGAAATAATATATAATAGAATTATAAAATAATAAACATCAAACCAAAAAAAAAGTTAAAGCAGACAATTCTCCAAATATATTTCTCAATTTTTTCAATTATAATATCTTCAAAAACAGTGAAATTCTTTCACAAACTATTTCTTTAATTAATGGAGACAGAGAAACATAAAAATATAAAATATTCTTGAATATAAATTTTTTGTTTTGGAAGAAAATCACTTTAAAAAAAAAATTTCTTAAAGATTTAACTTATTTAAATAAAAAATATTTGTTTATATTTTATATAAAATAAAATAAAATAAAAATAAGATTTTTTATTTTTCAACCAAAAGCAATTCTTTTTCTTCCTCTCATTTCAACTTTTTTATAATGTTCAATTATTTTTTCTCCATTAACACAATTTTTGGCATAAATATTCATAATTTTTTCAAAAACTTCTTCACTTTTAGGATTATTGGAAATCATAGCTCTTTTTAATACATATAAATCTACTGCTTTATCTTCAATTCCACTTTGATTACTTGTTGTTTTTGAACTTAAACCAAAATCAATTAAATACATATAATCATAATTTTTCTCATTTATAATTAAATTTTTACCTGAATTTAAATCATCTTCATTTTCATTATTATTATTTACTTTTTTTTTAATTATAATATTACTTGGTGTTAAATCACCATGAACAATATCATTTGAATGTAATTTACTTATAATATTTCCTAAATCATTTATTATTTTTTTTAATAATTCTTCATAAGGATTTAAATCTTTTAATTCAAAAATATAAGATAAAATCTCTTTAAGTTGACATCCATTCTCAATATATTCCATATAAATTTTTCTTTCTAATAAATCTATAAAATATATTGTTGGTACATTAATTCCTAATATTGATGCTCGAGATATATTTCTTGATTCATTTAATATTCTTGATTTAGTTAATTTTGTATCTAATTCTTTAACTCTATATTCTTTAACAAATCTTTCTTTTACCAAACATTTTTTATCTAAAAATGTTGTTATATATATTTTTCCTTCTGCTCCTTGCGATAATACTTTTTTATTTTCCATTTTTAAATATTTTTAGAATTATATTAAATTAAAATTAGTAATTTTAGAACAATATACACCAAAAACATTTATTAAATATATAAATATATACACTATTATTTCAATTATCATTTATCTTGTGGTTTATCATCAGTTGATTGTTCTTCACTGAATTTTCCTTTTTCATTTAAATTTTTTAGAAAATCAACTGCCATTTTAGGTCTATCTTTCTGGGAAAAATCATATTTATTTAAATCATATTTTCTTGTTTTATTTGGATTGTTGAAAACATTGTTAAAAGTTTGTCCTAACTTTGAATTTTCAGATTTTTTATTTCTTTTTGAATCTGATTGTTTAACTGAATCTATTTCTTCATCACTAAAACCATTTCTTTCCTTTTCTTCTAATACTTTATATATCATATGAGGATTAATGTATTTTTTTGGATTATTTTTTTTTGTATTTTTTAAAATCATTTTATTTAAATCATCCATAGATAAATAAGATTTCTTTTTTAAATCATTTCCAATATTTCTACTTTTTATATTTTTATTATTATTAAATATACTATTTTTATTTATATTTTCATTATTGTTTCTATTATTATTTTCTTTTTTATTTAAAATATTTTCTTCTTCTATTAAAGTCTTAATATTTTTATCTTTCCTTCTATCATAATATTCATATAATTTAAATTCATATAAATATTTTTGACTTTTTTTAATTTTCATATACCTTTCAGCAGTTTTCAATCCTTTTTTATCAGTAGGAAAAATAAAGGTATTATCCATTTTTTCATAAAAATCTGGAAGATAAGGAGCATTAATTTTTTGTAAATATAAATCTTTCCAATTGAAATATTTAATCCAAGGATGTTCCTTAATATCTGATATACCATTATAACCTAATCTTCTATTAGGTTTTCTAATTATTAATTTATTAATAAAATCAGCACTTTCTTTGCTCCAATCTTTAGGAATATCTTTATGATGAATTTGTATTTGATGACTCATAATTTGTTCTTTAATTTCTCTTCTATTTCTCCCATTATAAGGTCTTTTATTAAACATTAATTCATAAGTAATTATTCCTAGAGCATAATAATCAACACAAAAATTATGTGCTAAATTACTTAAAACTTCAGGTGCCATATAACCTGGAGTTCCTGAATTTTCATTTGAATTATCCATATTTTTTTTATATTGTTTAGCAATTCCAAAATCAGTTAATTTTAAATAACCTTTATTATCAAAAACTAAATTTTCAGGTTTAATATCTCTGTGAATAATATTATTACTATGAACATATTCTAAAGCTAATAATATGCAACATATTATAAATTTAGATTGTTCTTCAGTAAATGTTTGTCTTAAATTCAAATGAAAACGTAAATCACCTCCTGTTAATAAATCTAAAATTAAATATAAATTATCTCTATCTTGAAAAGCATATTGCATATTTATTATAAAAGGATGAAATATTTTTGATAACAAATCTCTTTCTGCTTTTACTGATACCTCACTTTTAGTATCTATTATTTTAGCTTTGGACATTTCTTTCATTGCATAATATGTTCTATATTTTTTATGATATACTTTCCATACTTTTCCAAAACCACCTTTTCCTATTATTGATATATATTCAAAAGAATTTTTTGTTACTCTTTCAAATTTTTCTGTTTTTATATTTTCTATATTTTGATTTAATGAATTTGAGTTTTTTTGTCCCATTATTATTTTTTAAGTTAATAAATTATCAAATAATAAAAATATATTTTTCATTTTTTAGTTTATTGATTTCAGTTAATTATTTTTAATTTTAAATTAAATAAAAAATATTATTAATATATTTATATATTGAATTTCATAATTTACAAAAATTTTTAATTTATTCATTTATTCTCCACTTTTGATTTATGGAAATCATTTAATAAATCCATCATTAAAGGGGATTTTAATCTGCTACTATTATTATGAATTTTTTCAATGTTTTTATTTGATGTATTTTTTAAAATGTTTCTCCTTTTTTTAATCATTAAAGAAACTTTAATATTTTTTAACATAGGTCTTATATTTTTAATAATTAACATATATCTATTAAAATCAAATGCAATATCAGATGAAGGAAAAGAAACAATAAATTCATTTGAACTAATTTTTTCACAGATAAAATCTTTTTTTGTCAATTGATTGATAAAAAAATCATTTATAATTTTATATAAATTATCATCAGGAGAAACATTTTTATTTGTCATTGAAGGATAATTTATAATTTTAACTTTATGAGAATAATTTTTATTATATAATGGATTTATTGATGGAAGTGAATTATTAATTATTAATCTTTTTTTTATAAGAAAAATTGGTCTTATTTTTATTTTTGAATTATAAATAAATTCTTTTATTGTTTTATTTAATTTATCTTTTGTCACTATCTTATCATTATATATTAAATCAAATCTATTTATTTTTAAATTTAAATTTAAACTTATTAAAAATTTTATCTCTATTATAGTTATTGATGGTTTAACAGTTAAAAAAAATTCTTGTCTTAAATATATATAAATTATTTTAATGCTTGGATTCTTCATTTTTGGTATTATTGATTTGTATATTTCATTTATTATTTTTGGGGATACAGATCTTGTTTTATAATTTTTTTTATGATTTATTTCATTTAAATTAATCTTTGGTAATTCTATTTTTGTTTTATCTTTTAAATCATTTTCATTGTTATTTTCCAAATTTTCTTCTTCTTCTTTTAATTCATTTTTTTTTTCTAAATCATTTTCTTCTAAATTATTATTTAATGAATTTGATATTTCATTTTCTTCGTTTTCTTCGTTTTCCTCTTCTTCTTCATCTTCTTCTTCTTTTTTATTTAATTTTTGTTCTTTATTTTTTTCAGACTTTTCTTCTTCAACTTCTTCTTCTTTTTTATTTGATTTTTGTTCTTTATTTTTTTCAGAATTTTCTTCTTTTTCATTAGATTTTATTATTTCTTTACTATTATTGATTTCTTCTTGACTTTCCATTTTAATGAGAATTAATTTTATAATAAAAAATATTATCATATTAAAAAAGAATAATTTTATTCCATAAAATTATTTCCTTTTTTCAATAATAATAATATAAAAAATTACAAGGATTATCATCTTATTTAAAAAAAATTAAATTCCAAAAAAAATAAACAAAATAAGATTAAGCCATATTAATTGATGGATCAAGCAATTAACTTAAATTAATTTTTTTTTTAAATTTTTATTATTATCTTAATATAAAAATTTTCATCATTTAATTATTGATATCTTTTTTCTTGAATTTATAAATCTTTCTTTATTGTTTAATATTTATTATGATTTTTACTATTATCATCTTCTTATTATTATTCTTAAATTTTTTTGCAATAATAAATTTTCCAATTTCTGTTCACTTATGTTTCATTTTTTTTAAATAATTTATTTTTACACAATCATCACTTTCTTCTGCTATAAATTTTACATTTTCATACTAATTTGAATTTAGAGACACAATAAATTACAATAAAATAATTTAATTAAAATTCTTTGGAAATTTTATTGAGTCTTTTTTAATTATTTTTTCAGTAGTAAATTTTAAATAAAAATGAAAGGATAATTTAAAAGTCTTTTCTCAGTTATATTTTTTCAAATAGGTATTTCAAACTAATTAATAAAGATATATTGGTGATATTAAAAATAGTATTAAATTGAATACTAATGATTGAAAATTCGTTTATAGGAAAATAGACAAATTCATTATTTTTCTTTATCTTTAAAAATTTGATTTTGATTTAAAAAATCTTATATTTTTATTCAATTCATGAAAGTAAAAAGAGAGTATTTTTTTTTAATTCACAAACAATAAAAATAATATCTAAAAGAAATAAACATATAATATTAAAAAAATTCAAAAATTAAATGCCTCAATTTAAATTTATTTATTTTTCATTTTTTCCCTTTGTTCTTTAGCTGTTTCATCTTTATCTTCAATTTGTTTTTCATAAGTAAAATTAATAATTTCCCAATTTTCTTTAGGATGTTTATTTTTCATAATTTATTTCCATAAATTTAAGAGAAGTTTGTCGAGTAAAACATATATTACAAGTGATAAAAACATTTTTTTTTTCATTCTTTAGGAACTTTTCTTTTTTCTTTTCCTTCAGATCCACCTCCTCTTCCTTCTTCTCTCATTTTTGATTTGAGACTTTCATTGCTATTTCTTTGCCTGTGTGCTATTGTGATTTGGACATTTTAATTTTTTCTTTTTTTATGCTTTTATATTGTTCCCTTGTTAAAAAAAATATTAAATAAATTAAAAAATTATATAAAAGAATTAATCAATTTTATCCATAAGTAATCTATTATCATCAGTTTTTTTATCTTCTTCATTTTGTTCAACATGACTTTTAGCATCAGAATATTCACTTTCAGGAATAGAATTAGCATTAAAAACAGAACCACTATTTGGAATAGTATTATCATAATTACTTTTAATATTTTGTTCTGAAAAATCTAAATTAATATTTCCACTTCTCAAAGTATTATTAGTATTTATATTATTAACCATAGAAGAAGACATATTTGTGCTTTGTTTTTTAATAAGAGTTTTAATAGTTCTCAGATTTTTAGCTTCTAACATTTCTGTAAATAAATCATAAAGAGAACAAGCAATATTTCCACATTCATTAGTTAATTTAAATCCTTTTGTTGATTCATCATCTAATTTAAAAACTACAACATAAACATTATTAACAAAATGTAAAGTACACTTTTTAATATGTTTTATTTTAACATTAAAAATAACTTTACTTAGATCATAAACAACTACAATTAATTTATCAGTTAAAACAACAGTGCAAATTTTATCATCAAATCCTTTATCTCCAGATTGGAAATCAGCATTATAAATAATATTATCAGTATCAATTTTCATTAATCTAAATAGAGCTTCTTTTGCTTCAGCAGCTTCTTCATCATAGCATTTAATAGGTTCTCCTTCTACAATAACTCTAGGAAATCTCAATCTTTCAGTTTTAAGAGTAGTTTTAGTTAATAATTTAAAAGTATTTTTAATTCCAACAGCAATACTATTAGTAATTTTCAGCACAGCAGCTACAGGAGAAATAATAGCTCCAAGTAATCCAGAACCTAATCCTTTGAAAAATCCTTTAACACCTTGTTTTTTCGCTTTTCTATATGGATTTAAAAAAATCCCAGTAATACCTTTAAGTAATTCTTTTCCTCCTCCAATTAATCCTTGTGCAGTACCACTGAGTACATTACCTGGTTCATCCTCTTCATCTACAATTGCTTCTCTTGTATGTCCAGTAGCGCTCTGAGTTGCTGCATAGAGTGTACCAGTGATCTTACCAATGGCATCGAAAGTACCTCCTACTACACCAGAGAGTAATCCTGCTATACCACGACCTAGTCCCTTTGCAAATTGAGTTGGTCCTTGAACGAATCCTTTTCGAGGTTCATTTATTAATTCAAAAAATCCTGTTCCAATGTTGTCTATTAATTTCACAGGGTTTCCTATTAAATCTAAGGAACCTAAAATTTTGTATATTTGGAGAATTCCTTGTTTTGTGTAATCTCCTATTAATTTCCACATTAATGAATAATAATCTATATATACATTTTGAAAAATTTTTTCAGTAAATTTTAAAGGGGATTCTGATATTCTTGCAAAGGAATTTCCTATTGAACCTAATATACGAATTAATGTTTTTGGTATTGATTCACTTTGAAATGAAGCCAAATCGAGACGGAGGGTTAAATTAAATTTTATTGCTCCTATTAATAAGAAATTTATTAACATTTTTGATAGATTTTCATTTTCTCTTGATAATTTTGTGATTGGAATTTCAATTTTTTCTTTTAAATTTTCTTCTTCTACAATTTCAGGTTTTTTTTCAGTATTAGAATAATAATCTAAAAGTGACATATAATCATTCATTATATATAGAAAATTATTCATTTCATATTGTTCTACTTTAATATTAAATTCTTGCATTGTAATATCAATTTGAGGATATTTTGTTACTTGTTCATCTGTTGTTATATTTCTTGTATATTGTCTAACTAATAACATAGATAAAAATGGAACAATTTCTTCGTTTGAATTTTCATATTTTTCCTCATTTGAAGGAATAATTTGTACTTTAGGATAAATAATATTTTTCAAAGAATCATTTTTACAATAATCAATTTGAAAATTTTTCATATAAAAAGTCATATTTTCAGTATTTTCTATTTTAGAATCATTATTAAGTGATAAAACATTATTTTTATAACCTGCTTTTAATCCATACATAGATATATAAAAAACTTCTTTTGGAATATCATCTATAATAGATAATCCCATTCCTTTAAAATCACAATTAATATCCATTGTAGTTGGTCTTTTTTTATTTCTGAAAAATATTTTTTCAACCATAGTTTGATCATCAGGTCTATATTCAGATTCTTCAATTTTCAAACAACGAGTATTTTGCAAATTTTTAGTAATAACTGATAAAATAATTGCTCTTACAATTTCTATTTCTTTATATTCAGGATCTTGAGTAGAAATATTATATGTATTTTTATCAAATTTAGAAAAACTAAATGTTTTTTTACTTCCATAAACTTCACATTCTAAAGTATCTTTTAAATCAATTGTACTTTTCCAAACAAAAGGAACTCTTTCTCTTGGATTAATTATTAAAGGTTCTGAATTTTTACTTTCATATATTTTAACTAATGAATTTGTTTTATTATCTATTTCTAAATAAGGATAATGTGGAATATTTAACATAATATATATTATTCCTTTATCATAAGTTTGATTTATCATTCTTATTAAAATATAATATTCTTCACCATTATATGTAAATATATTTTTTGGATATTTATCTATTTCCTTTTTATCTATTTTAATCATTAAATCAAAATCTTCTACATTTTCAACATCAAAAGGTCCACTCCAATTAATTTCATTATTATTATTTGGGTTTTCAATTCCAATTCTATAAATTCTTTTTTCTTTTGTATAAATTAAATCTTGTTGACTTTTATCTTTTAAATAATAATTATAACCTGCTTCTTCTCCTTCTTGCATATAATAAACATCAAACCCTAAATTATTAATTAAAAGATATCTTTGTTCAAAAACTAAAACAACAGAATATAAATAATTTTCAGAATTAGATATTAAACAAGCAACATCCATTGAAACTTTTAAATCATCTTTTTTCTTTTTTGAATCATCTATAACTTCAATTTTTTTATCCATTTTAACTACTCCTTCAACTCCAATTGTATTAAAATCAAAAGCATTACTCCAATTAGTATCATCTAATTTAATCATTAATTTACCATCTGTTTGAGGAAAAGAAATTAAATTTATTTTCTCTTTTTGTAAGATTATTGGTTTTCTTTTATCATCTTCTTTTTCATATTTCTTATTATTAGTAGATAAACAATATAAATTTGAATTTAATCTATTTGTTATTAAATAATCAAAGAAGAAAATATATCTTAATGATACAGTTGAAAATTGATCTAATTTTAATAAATTTGTATTAACATTTAAATTTTTTGATGTTGGAACTTTAGCAACATGCATTGTAATTTCCGGAAAATTTTCATCATTAGAATATAAAGTTAAATGATCAATTTTTTCTCTGATTGCAAATTCTCTACTTTCATATTTCGTATTATAATAATCTAAAATAATTTTAACATTATTAACACTTTGTGTAGGAACTAAATCATAAAAAACTTCTGTATTTAAAGGCTTTAAATTTATCTCTTTTTCATCTTTTTTTATTAATAAAGGAAAAGGTAATGAATTATAAAATTCAACACAATTTTGAATATGAATTAAGTAATGATATGAATCAGTTATTCTTTTATCTTTTGGATTTTTTAATTTTATTTTTCCATCAACTTTATTATTTTCTTTTTTTTCTTCTTCTTCTTCAATTTCTGGTTTTTGACTTAATAATTCTTGTTCAATTGATTTATATGTTTTATAATCAAAACATAAATAAGAAATATTTCCTTCTTTATCTTGAACTGGAGTAATTTTAGAATTTTCATTATTATCAAAATTTTTTAATATTTGATCAGTAATTAATTTAAAAGTAGGATTTTTATCATTTTCATGAGCTTTTTTAAAAAATTTTTTCTTTTTTTCTCTTTCATCTAAAATTTTCTCATCAATTTTTTTGACTAATAATTCATTGATATTATCATATATTTTTTGAGAAGGTCCATTTTCATAAACACTAACTGAAATTTCAGGTTTTTCAGCTTTACTTAACATCCAAGTTATAGGAATTGGACCTCTTTGTTTTTTTTTAATATGAATACAATTATCTTGAATTGAATCATCATTTATTTTAATATATATATCATCATATTTAGTATGATTTAAAAATAATATTGAACATGTAAATGTTATTTCTTTTATTAAACCTGATGTATCTACTCTTACTAATATTTCAACATCTTTAATTTTTCCATCTTGATTTAGTTTAACATTAAATTGTCTTATTAGATTTTTTGAGAAATTAATTCCTGATATTATTACATCATTATCAAAGGAAAAAGAAAATTTATCTTTTAATATTTTATTTTTAATAATTGAAGGTCCTAATGCTTCAGCAAGGGAATTTTTAGTAAAATTATATGAAGTACCTTTTTTTATTTCATATTTAACTTTTGGATTTGCTTCAAACCAGAAATACATAGGTAAACCTAATTTATTAGTTAATTTTAATATAATTTCTTTTTTTTGCTTATAATTTTCATCATCTCTTTTAACAACATTTTGATTTTCTAAATCAAGTTTTTTCCATAATTCTTCACTTTGATAATACTTAGTTAAAAACATATTTAAAACTTTCATTGAATTAGACGAAATATTTATATTTAACATATCTTTAGAAGTAATTTCCATTTTATTTCTTGTCATAGGATCAACTTGTAACATATTAATTTTCATTCCGAAAGGTTCAATAAAAGGTTCAAAGTCACTTAAAACTAAATTATAATAATATATTTCTAATTCAAATACCATATCCATATATTGATATAAATTTTGAAAATTATATTGTTCCATTGGAATTGATGTAGCTGTTATTATTTCTATTATTGCATTACCCATATTATCTTTATCTCTTGGTTTTGAATTTGAAATATATTTTAAATTTAATTTATTAAATCCTACATCCATTAAAACTTTTTTTCTCACTGTTGTATTATCAAATATGGTAAATGATGTTTTATCTATTTTTACATTCACATCTAAAAAATTATTAAATTTAGAGATATTTCTAACATCTTCTTTTTCTAATTTTAATTTAATATCTTTATATCTTCTCATAAAGTGTTTTTGTAATTTATTTTTAATAATAATTCTTCTAATTGCATTTCTTAAATTTGGTTTTCTATCATTTTCTTTTAATTTATTTTTTCCATTTTCAATTCCAACTTGTTCAGGTTTAAGATAAGGAACATATTTTTCTTGCATATCAGTATAATAAAATTTCATAGAATCATTATATAATTGAGTTAATTTTCTAATTTGTCTAAAACCAAAATTTAAAAGAAGAGGTTCGAATAATACATCAATATTAGAAACATATATTTTATTTTCTGGGACAATATAAGATTTAATTTGACAAGTCATTCTAAAATTTGATAATAATTTCTCAGTGACTAAATTTTGAGTAAATTTATTTTGTGAAGGAACATAATATATTAAATCCATATCAGCATCATAAAACATTACATTCATAATACTATCATTAACTTTATAATCTTGTTTAATTAATTTTTTTTTTGGCATTTCATAAACATTAGTAATATCTTGTTTCCATTCTTGAATATATATCATATCAAAATTAATAGAAAAAATAGGAGTATCGATTTTACTTGCATCTAAAGGCATTTTTAAAACAGTATCATTCATATTTACTGTTACTTTTAAAACATTTATTACATGTTCTGTTTTGGTGATAGTATCTGCTAATCCAAATAAAAATTTCTTTGCTGCTAATCCTTTTAATTGATTTTTTACTTTTAAATTTTCTTTTTCATTATTATCCGTTAATTCTTTTGATAATTTCATCCATGGTCCATTTTCATTTTCTGATTCTTTTTCTTCTTCTTTTATAATTTGTAAATTATTTCCTTCTTTTTTATCTTTTTTTATTTCATTTTCTTTTCCATCTTTTATTGATGAAGCTTTACTTCTATTTTCATAAACTACTTTTACTTTATCAAAAAATTTATTATTTAATTTCTCTCTTTGCTTTTTTTTAATATATTCTAAATTTTTCTTTTTTTCTTCTTCTCTTATTCTTTCAGCATTTGGATTATTTTTTTCTACTTCACCACACATTTCGCAATATTTTTCATAATAATACATTGAAAATTGATATAATCTTAAAGTAGAATCTAAACCAATGACTATATTTAAATTATTTATATCAATAATAGTTTCTGATTTATTGCTGCTTTTGATATAACAAAATAATATTGTTATAAAACTATTTAAATTTTGACTATCAGTTTGAGAAGATTCAACTAAGCAATCAAAATGTGGATTTATTAATTTTTCTTTATTAATTGATAAATCTTTATCATATAATCCTATATTAGAAATATCTAATTTAAAATACATATCTGAATTATCTGTTGTTGAGAAAACCATCAAATAATCATTTTGTTGATATATTAAATAATCATTTACTGATAAATCTCTATAATTTTTTCTCATTATTAAAGCTACTTTTTTTATTCTAAAAATAAAATTAAAACTTTTTCTCATTTTCTCTATATCTGATATTAAAGGTTCTTTTGCAGTTGTATTTTTACCAACTTCAGCAAATTTTTTAACAAAACCCAAATATTTTTTATTTTTCTTTTTTTCTTTCAATTCTTCTTCAATTTTCTTTTTCTCTTCTTCTTGTTTTTTCTTTTCTTCATTTTCTTTTTCAATTCCTTTTTGAACTTCTTCTCCTTTTTTTTTCATATAATTTTTAATATCATCCATTTCAGTAGATTTACTAACTCCTCCTTTTTTTTTCAAATCATCATCCATTTCTTTTGAAAGTAAATTACCTTCATTATACATTGATTTTAAATAATCTATCATAAATAATATTTGAAATTCTGATATACTAAATTCAAAAGTAGGAATATTAATTTCTATTATCATTGCATCAAAATTCTTATTTTCTGATTCTATTATCATTTTACAACTTAGTTCCATATCAAAGTCTTTAACTAATATTTCTTCATTTCCTATATAATTATTTTTAGCTGTACAATTTTCAATTGTTGACATTTTTATACCTTCTAATCTAACAATATAATCATCATATAATAAATTAGGGTCTTTTATTGTTTTATAATCTATTTTTAAATCTTGTCTCGGTGGTAATTTAGTAGTTATTATTAATTTACCACAATTCAAATATATACATTTCTTATTTTTTTTATCCATTATATTTAGAGGAATTAGTAATATAGGACTATTAAAAGTAATATCTAAATCAATATTAAAATGTTGATAATCACCTCCTAAAAATTTATCAATATAACCTTCTTGAATATATTTGGAAACTGATTCAGATGCATAAGAAGTAATTTCACCAAAATTAATATTTTGATTCATTGCATCCATTACTTTATAATTAATATATTGCAAGATATATAAATTTATAACTAAATAAAGTTGTCTTGTTGTTGTCATCATAAATCTATAATTACTTTTTTCAAATTTAGGATTCATTTCAAATTCCATATAAAGAACTTTAGAAGTTTTATCCTCATTTTTTTCACCAAATAATATTTTATCATAATCTTCATTTGAGACTTTATCTTGTGAAATAGAACAATTTAATAAACTCATTTTATATAATTGACCATTTTTTCTTATTTCACCATCAATAATAAAATCTTCAGCAATAAAATCAACTAATTTTCTTCCAAATGCCCATTGTTTATTAGATAATTGTTTCATATTTTCATACACAGTAAAAATAGCAGTTGTAATTTTAAAAGAAGCATGATAAATAACATATTCATCAGGTAAATCAAAATATTCATCAACTTCAACTTTAGTTTCTTTTTTTTCTATTTTTTCTTTATTAGATATATTTTTTTGTTTTTCTTTCAATTTTTCTAATTCTCTTTTTAATTGTTCTATTTTAACTTCATCGTAACCAAACCATCTTCCTTCTTCTGTTTTAATTTCAGCTTCTAAATCAGTTATTTTTTTCACTATATCTAATTGAGTTAAAGCATCTGAACGCATAGTTTGAATTTGCTCATAAGTTAATCCATTTTCTATTTTTAATAAATCTTCAGGAAGTAAAAATGCATCATTTTTATTTATATATTTTTGCTTATAATAATTTAAATAGCCTTCTATATATTTTTTCTCTTCTTCTTCAGTTATTTTTTTTGTATAATAATCTTTTGAAATACCTAATTGATAATAGAAATTTAAATTTATGTATGCTAATACTTTGAATAAAGTTTCTATTTGTTTTAAAGTTAATCCAAAATCTAAACTTGGGAAAATTAAAGAAGCATCATATTTTGGTTTTTTATTTTTCACATTATCATTTAAAGCAACATTTAAATCCATATCCAAATAATGCAATAAATATTCATGACTCATTTTATCATGAGAATGAACATAAACTTCACTCATACAATAAGCATAGAAATCAATTTGATCTTTCATAAATTTTTTTAATTCACTATCAATATCATCCATAACTTTTTGATCAATTAATTTTTTATAATCAATATCTTCTTCTTTAGCAAAACAATCCATAAAAATAGAAAAATTATCAATTTTAATGACTTTATAATTGATTTCCTTATAAGGAATTTGTTCATTAGGATCTTTAGGTAATTTATAATCAGATCTTGTAGTTTGTATGACAATTCCTCCTAAAATAACACCTAAACTATAAGGAACTTTAGGATAAGAAACAGCATCATCAAATCTAAAAACAACATCATTAATAATAATTTGTATATTATTCATAATTTGTTGAACCATTCCAGGACCTTCATTTTGTAATTGAGAAACTTGGTTATTTAATTGTTCAGCATTTGTTAATTGAGATTGTTTATATAATTCCATTGCTTCTATTTCTTTGTCTTTATTTAAATTATCTATATTTTTCTGACGAGCATGAAAAAATACTTTATCTACATATACTTTTATTGGATATAAGTAAAATCGAGGCATTTGTAATTCTAATTTTAATTTTCCTACATATCCATTTACTAATTCTAAATAAGGAAGATTCATTGTTTGAAATATTTCTGGCTTTATTTTTAAATTTTGCATTTCTACTATTCCTGACCATATTGATGCTGTTGTTTGACTTGTGTTTATTTCCAAGAAATTTGCTAAGTATCGTTCTACTATGAAGTTTACTATTGTGCTTGTCATTTTTTTTATATTTTTTATTTTTTTAATTTTTTTAATTTATTAATTAATTCGTTTATTTTATTTTTTTGAATATTTGTTTTTCTATTTTTATAATAAAAATATGTGGAAGAAGGTTTTAATGAAAGGCTTTATATTATTTTATATATTTATTTTTATAAGAAATTTATTTAATGTAATTATTATTTTAAAGATTATTATATTGTAATTATTTCTAATATTTAGAAAATATATATATTAACTTTTAATCATATATTTATTTTTGCTAAACAATAGATTTCTGCCTTTAACATTATAAATTAAATTTAATAAATTTAAAATTTAAATGCTTAAAAAAGAAAAGATTATAATTTAAAAAATATATAAGTAAAAAGAATAATTACATATCTTTATTTAGAAATTATTTGATTATTAATTTTTTTGTGTAAAACAATGTTCAAAACATTAAAATTTTTATTTGAAATATTCGATATATTCTTTAAATATAATATAATAAAAAAATACAACATTTAAAAAAAATTCACTACAATTAATATTAAATATTTAAATTTATAATTAATTCATATTCTTTAGGTACATTATATTGATATAATAATTTTTTTAATTTCATTTGTTTTGTGATTACAGGATTTTTTCTACTTAAATAAACTTCAGGAGATTTTGTTTTAATAAAATCATAATTAGGTTGATAAAACCCAAGAGGAGGAATAATAGATTTTTTAGGTAAAAAACTCCCAAGTTCTAAATTTGAACTCATTTTATTAAATTCAATTAAACCTTTAATTTTATTAGGAGAAAAAGATTCTTTCACTTCAGTATTACAAATAATATTTGAAGTAATATTTTCACTTATTAAAGGTTTTCTCCATGAATATTTACTAAATCTTAATGCATTATTTCTTCTTCCACTATATCTATTATTATTATCATCATCTAATTTTAATTTGATTTTACTTTATCTAAACTTAAATTTCTATTTCTTCTATTAATATTTTTTATTATTTTAATATTATTATTACTTGATTTTTCACTATTTATACTATTATTTATTTCATTTTCTTCTTTTTTTGGTGAATTAATTTTTTTTCTTTCTTCTAATTTTTTATTAGGAATATAACCATTTCCAATAAATATTTTTGGTAAGTTTTTTCTTATTGAATTATAATTAGGATGATACCATCCTATTGATGGTACTTGAGATAAATTTTTTTTTGTTTTTAAACTTACTTTTTTTTCATATTTTTCATCATCTTTTGTTTTAATTAATTTTAATTTTTCTTTATATTCTTTTTTTTTTATTTCTTCTAATTTAGTTTCTCTTTGTAATTCTTTTAAAAAATGTTTATAATTTGCTAAATCAAAACTTCCTGATTTAAAACTATGAATATAATTGGATGAAGGATTTTCATTATATAAATTCATATCTCTTGGTCTTTTTCTCCCTGAATGTAATTCATTATAAAATTTATTAAAACATTTATCTCCAAATAATTGGTTTAATTCCTCTGAATATTTTGAAAATGAATATTGTTTTTCCATTCCTTGAAACATTTTTAAATTTTCTTTTCTATCTTCTTTATATAGTTTTTCTTCCATCATTAATATAATTGTTATTTTTTTATGTAGAATTTTATTTAATAATTTTTTAACTGAGTTTAATTGAAAATAATTAATAAATGACAGAAGAAAAAGAAGAAGAAAATGAAAATTTATATATGGATGTTCCTTTGAATGATAATGAAGAATCTGAAATTAATCAATTAATCAATGAAGAAAAAATAAATGATCTTAATGAAAAAAATGAAAACTTTTTAAAAAGTGAAAATGAAGAAGAAATAGAAAAAAATGATACAGAAATGAAAAATGAAGTTAAAAAAGAAAAGAATTACTTAAAAAGTGAAAATGAAGAAGAAGAATCAATGAAGAAATATAAAAAAAATTTAGAAATATATAAAAAATTAACAAATTCTTTAAAATCAACTTGTTTAGAAATTGAAAAAACTTTAAATTCAATATATTATTCTAAAAAAACACCACAACAAATAAATACAAAAAATAACAAAATTCCAATAGATAATGATTATAAAGAAATAAAATTATATAAAGATAAAATAGAAGAAATAAGAAAAAAATTAGATATAATAATCGATGTTAATAAAATAGATGAACTTGAAAGTTCTGAATTTGATAAAAAAAAAATATATGAATCATTAAAAAAGGAAAAATCATATTCACAATCAAATACGATTGATAAAAATAATAAAGATAATGAACAAAGATATGAAATAATTAATTTAAATAATAAAATTTCCAATTTAAAAGAACAAATAAGAATAAAAAAAGAATATTTAGAAATATCTCAAATTAAAATTCAAAAACAAAACATAAAAATTAAAAATATTGAAAATCAATGTAAAACAATAAATGAAAATATTCAATATAAAAAAAAGAAAGATATAAGTAATTTTAAAGAATTTCATGAAGAATTAAATTTAGATTATATTCAATTAGACAAATCAAAACAAAAAAGTTATTTTAAATCAATGGAAAGAATTTATATCAATTTGATTAAAGAAAAAAAGGAATTAAAAGATAAATTAGAATCTAAAATTGATTTTTTATTAACAGAAATAATGAAAATAGATGAAAATATAACATTAACAAAACAAGAATTAGAAAAAAGAAAGAAAAGCCAAGCAATTGAAAGTTATATACCTGATAAAAATATTAATTTAAAGAATCTTAAAAAAAAAAGACCAAATAAAAGTGTTATTCTAGATAATAAATATATTCCTTTTAATTCAAACAGTAAAGTTATTAAGTCACCATTTAATATTAGTCCTCTATTATGTAAACAAAAAGTTTTTATTCATAATAATCAATTAATTCATCATCTAAAATCTCATGAAAATTTAAAACATAATATAAACAAACATTTTAGAAAGGAGAGTTTAAATGATAAATATATATTAACAAATAAGAAAAATGAGAATACTTCAAATCAAAGATATTTAGCTTATTCAAATAGTGAAAAAAATATATAAAGTTTTATTATCATTCTACAGATACTTTATCTTCTATTCTTGGGTTAAAGTTAATTTATAAAGGAAAAAAATGAAAATAGAAATATGACATTTTCCTCTAAATGAATTAATTAAAAAAAAAATTAAAATTAATATTAATATAAATTTTACATAACACATGTTTCAAATTTATAAAATAATTATTTTTTGAATTTAAAAAATCAAAAAAAAATCTTTTATCAACGTTAACATGATTTAAGTTTCATTTGAATTATATTTAGTATTTTAATTCAACAATAATTGTTATGAAAAATAATGATAAAAATATATAATATACAATTAATATTTTTTAAGAATATCAATTTATTTATATGATATCTATATAAATTAAATTGAAACAGCAAACAAAATTCTAATAACATAAAATTTTATTATTAATTTTGACTATGTTTTAACTCCCTAACCCTAATAAATATCCCCTTTATTTAAAGATATTTCAATTAGTTTTTGAGAGGATTTGTTGAAAAATCTGTGAAATATCTTGTAATATCATGAAAAATATCTTTATATAAGTTTTTTAATATTTATAATTTGTAATGAAAACAATGATTTTTTATTTCCCAATTAAAAAAGGAAAAAAATAAAGAATTTTGAAGTAAAATTCATCAATTCCGGAAACAACTGAAACTCATTTAAAATCAATTATAAGTTATTAAAGTTTATAATATAAATTAAGAATAAACTAAATTAACAATATTCATCAATCACACTTGAAACATTTTTAATAAATTTTGATATTTAGATATAAACACTCTTTCAAAAAAAATGGATAAAATTTGGATTAAAAAATATAATGAAAATGTGAAGATGATATAATATGTATTTTTCAAATAAAATATAAATAATGTATTACGCTTTTATCTAAAATATAATAATTAATTAAAATATATAAAAAAAAAATTTAAAAAAATAAAAAAATTAAAAAAACAATTAAATCAAATTAAAAAAATAAACAATCAATAATAATTCCTCTTTACTTTTTATCTTTCATAGGAGAAATACCTCTATTATTTCCTTGATTAACTTGAACCATTTCCAATTTATTAGCAGGTTTAAGAATTTGAAAAGAGCAAATAAGATTTTCATCAACAGTCATCATAGCACCAGCATTATCAAACTCTCCACAATAATTAGGAGCACTAAATACAGTGACTAATTTTCTATCAGCGAAGAATTCATAACCTTCTTCAACAACTTGATGAGCTCTACAAATAAGATCTAAATCATTATTTTTTAAAAATTTTTGAACAACATCTCCATTAAAAGTAACAGAAACACCTCTATCATTAGGTCCAAATCCATTAGCTTCATTATCAGGATCACTCCATAATAAATCACATAATAAACCTTGTTCAGGAACATCAGTTGGTCTTACTAATTTTTTTATTTGATCTACATTTTCTAATTCACTACTTAATCCACCATGCATACATATTATTTTATCATCTAATATTGCTGCTACTGGTAAACAATTAAAACAATCTGTAAATATTTTCCATAATTTTATTGAATATCTTCTTTTACATTCATCATAAAAGCCATATATTCTATTTATTGAAGCGCATTCATGATTTCCTCTTATCATAAAAAAATTTTCTGGGTATTTTATCTTATATGATAATAATAAACATATAGTTTCTAATGATTGTTTTCCTCTATCTACATAATCACCTAAAAATAAATAATTACTTTCTGGAGGATATCCTCCATATTCAAATAATCTTAATAAATCATAATATTGACCATGAATATCTCCACATATTTTGATTGGTGTCTCTAATTCTATTAATATTGGCTGAGATAAAAATATTTCTTTTGCTGTTATACATAACCATCTTATTTCATTTTCCGTTAAGGCTACTAATTTATTTGGTTTAAAACTATTTTTTTTTTAATTTTTTATTTTTTTAAAATTTAAAGAAGGTATATTATTTAGGTTATTTTACGATCGAGCTTGTAAAAGTTTGGTAATAATGTCATCTATGTTTATATCTGTTTTGGAAGTTGACATTTTTATTTTTTTTTTTTTTGAAGAGTTAATTATTTTTTTTAAATGTTTTATGGATTATTTTTTATTTCTTTCATCATTTTGTTTTATTTGGTTTTTGTGATAAATATATGTTTTGATTAACATAAATGAGAATTTAGGATATAAAATGGATTTTATATTATATTTTTTCAAAATAATGTTTAAATTTTATAAAAGCGGGAGATTATTTTTTACATATACTTATAAATATTAAATATTTATTTTATCCTATATATAATTTTGAATTCATTTTTAAATTATTTATCTTTAATTTATATTAACTTTAAATATCAATTAACAAAAATAATATAATTAATATTTAAAATTTGATATTAATCATATCATAATGTATAAATAATTAATTAAATAAAAAACATTCAAGTTTAAATATTTTATTTATTCTTTAAAATTTATACCCTATAATATAAAAATATATCAATAAAATTTTTATTTACAATTATATAATAAAAAGCTTTTCTTATTTATTAATAGAAAACAAAATAATTTAATATTTTATTTATAATTATTTTTATATGATAAAAATTTAATCATTTGTTTAGTTTTTTTATTATAATTTTCTTCACATTTCATTGAATTAATTTTTTCAGTACTAGAAGATATATTATTATTATCTTTATTCTCAGATGAATTTCTACTTCTCTTTTTTCTTCTATTTGAAATTTCATTAGTTATTTCCCTTATTATTTCTAATTCCTCTTTTTTATCATTTTTATTTATATTTCCATTATTTGATGTTAAAGAAGAATTTTTATTTTTATTTTCTAAATGAAGAGGAATTTCATATTCATTTAAATCATCCTTTATATTTTCTTTAATTGAACTTTTTTCTTTTTCCTTTGTAAACTTTGTTTCTTTTTGACTTATCATATATGAAAATTCATTATTTTGAAGTGATTCAATATCAAAATTTTTATTATTAATATTATTTTTATTTTTTTCTATTATATTAGTAGGGTTGATACAACATCCCATCAAATTATTTAAAATAAATAAATTTATATTTTTAAAAAAAATGGGTTTACTTATAAATAAAAAAAATTAAAAAATAAAGAATAATAAATATATATATATATAAATATAAATATAAAATATATAAATATTAAATAATAGAAAAGAAAAGAATAATATTTTAAACATTTATAATTTATAAATTCCCTAACAAAGAGCTTTTTGTAATAATAAATTTACAAACAGGACAATTTCCATGTTGTAAAATCCAAACTTTAATACAATCAATATGAAAAACATGAGCACAAGGTAAAGTTGTAACATTATCACCTTCTTGAAAATCTTCATAACATATAATACATTTCAATTCAATAGTATTATTATTATATCTTTTACCTAATGTAGTAGTTGGTAAATAATCTATAATTTTTTTTGGATCAATTTTATCTTCATTATTCGGTTTTTTCTTTTGATTTATAAAAGATAATATTATTATTAATGTTAAACTTAAAAAACATTCTGGAATTAAAAATGCACATCCTATTGAATTTATTGTCACACCGTATATTTCTCCTTTATTTTCTTCAAAAAATTTTTTTATTTTTTGAGGAAATGATAATTCTTTCTTTTTTAATCCTAATATTTTCTTTTCATAAGCTTCTTTTTCTTGTTCTTCATATTTTATTTTATTTGCTTCTTCTTCTAAATCATAAAATTCATCATTTCCTACTTTTACTATTTTTGAATTTATTCTTTTTATTTCTGGTTCATATTTTTCTTCATTATTATTATTTAAAAAATGATAATTTGAAGGAGATGGGTTTTCATTTAACCCTTTATTATTGTTATTATAATTTAATTCATCTGGAATTTCTTCGTTTTCTAATTCATGATACATAATATGTTCATAAAAATCATGTATGTTTATTTCCTTTAAACAAAATGGACATTTTTTATTAAAATTACAAATTGAATCATGATATTCTATTGATGTTATTGGATATTGTTTTTGACATTTTTCACAATAAAAATTACCTTCAGAATATTTTTCCATTTTTTAATGAATTATTATAAATATAAAAAGAATTTATTATTTATTTTGGAATATATTTTAATAAATATAATAAGAAAAATAATATGAAAAATATGAAATTGAGAGAATTTTCGTTTCTTGAAAATTTATTTTTTGGATTTTGATTTTGAAATAAAATTTTAATCTATATATTTTTAATTTTTTAAGAATTCTATATTTTAATATATGATATTTTTAATTATTAATTTATATTCATTATCCTACATTAATTCTTTATTTAATATCAAAAATTAGTTCTATTAAAAATTAATGATAAAAAGTAAAATTATTTATTTTTGTTATACTATAGTTTTCTTCATAAATTGATTTTAACATTTTAAAAAAAATCTTTTTATTATAAGAATTAGATTCAAAAATAAAATGTTTTGGTAAAAAGCATTAACAAAAATATAAAATATATAAAATGGTCATAAAAGACAAGATATAATTTGCAAAACAAAATCTCTTCTTAAATTATTAAAATGAATGAATAAATTAAAATTTAGTTCATTAGAAAAATTATAATAAAAATAAGTAAATAATTAAACCATTATAAATCAATGAATTGAATTTATGAATACTTAATTTATTTTAGAATGAATTTTAATTTTAATAATTATATAATTTATATATTAAAATTGAATAATATTTAATATAAGAATTTAATTAAAAAATTTAGGAAGTTATTGTTAAATAAAATAAATAAAATTCTGGTAATCAATTTATGATATTTTAGATAATAAAAAAAATGAAAAATACATTAATTTATTTTTTAAAATATTAAAAAAATCAGTTTCATATAAAATATATAATGTTTTTGAAAAGTCTTCTCTTCATTCAAATAAAAATATAATATTCAAATAAATTAATAAATATTATAATCTTTATTTCAGAAGACAATTTTTTTCATTTATAATTAAATGTATATTTATTTATTAAATTTTTTCATACTTTGATTTGTAATAATATTTTTTTATTTTTGATATTTTCTTCTTTTTCTTTCTTTTGTTTTTAAACATTTTTGAACGAAATTCAATCCAGTATCTCTAAATTTTATAATATATTCTTTTTCATATTTTTTTTTAATTCCATCAAAAAATTATCAAAAGTTTGAGCTTGATTTAAACCATATTCTTCAGCTTCATTATTTAAATTATTATATATTCCACATAATTCAGAAAATGATTTTTTTAATAATTTATATGTTTTTGGATATTCATTTACTTTAGTTTTTAAAAGTTCAATTTTAATTTTATTATGATTTGGTTTATACTTTTTATATTTTTTGCTTATATCATTACTTAAAATTACATCTAAATTTAAATTTAATAAATGTTTATTGAAAATAGTATCAGTACTTGCTATTAATTCTTGATTCAAATATTTTAATTCATCGTTAATGTTAACATTTTTTTTTTCCATTTTTATACAATCATTTAATAAATCAATTCCAAAATTTAAAATATAAATTTTATATTTTTTCATCATATTATCCTTTGACCATTTATCATGTTTTTTCTTTTCTTCATATAAATCCTTTAATTCTTCATTATTATCATTTTCATTTTTTTTTATTTTATTTTCTTAATTAAAATCTAAATCCATATTTTTA
>JAEEGK010008486.1_pt1 | contig 24234 bp, 28 predicted proteins | sample 8958771 | NCBI WGS metagenome assembly JAEEGK01 (sample SAMN16246547, study PRJNA631951) | gut metagenome | biome: gut microbiome; feature: rumen; material: SC-attached | host: Bos | place: Iran: Karaj | collected 2018-10
GGCACCACCGCCAAACCCTTGATTTCTCTGGGGTTTGGCGGTTTTTCTATGGAAATTTAAGAAAACACAAACACCGGCCTGCAGGAGCTCTTCCCCGCAGGACGGTGTTCTCTACGCTTTTTATGCTCTATGAGCGGTTCAGCACAGCTTGGCGGGCGGCGCTGAACACGGCGTTGTATTTTTGCTTCTCCGAGGCCAGGCAGGCGATGTAGTAGACGGTGCTGGCGTCGGCGTCCGAGACGGGCACGGAAATCCGGGTCGGCTGCTGCGGGGCGCGCTCCATCATCCGGTCGGAATTGAAGAAGGGCAGCTTGGAGGCGTCGATCAGCTCTCCCAGGGCCTCAAAGCTGTTTTGGATCAGAAGATTGCCGGGCTCCAGGTGCCGCTTGCAGACCTCCATCCAGAAGCCCACGCTGTGAACCATCAGAATGCTGACGCCTTTGAGGTCAGAGAAACGGATGCTTTGCCGCTGCGCCAGGGGATGCTCTCTGGGGAAGGAAACGTATAACTGCTCGTCAAGGTAACGCTGGACAAACAGCTCCGGATCATTTGGGTTCTCGTGAAGGATGGCCAGCTGATACACCCGGTTTTTCAGCCCGGTGAGCAGCCTTGCGTCCTCCGCCAGCTCCGAGGTGAGGACCATGCCGAAATACTGCTCCTGGAGGGTGGGCTGAATGGCGTTCAAGGGGAAGGGAGCACAGGCACCCAAACTGACGGTGCGCCTGCGCCTTTCATATTCCGCAACCCCCTCCGCCATCTCCCGGTCCAGCGCCAGAATGCGTTTGGCGTAGTCCACCGCATGGGCGCCGGTGTCGTTCAGCGTGATTTTGCTGTTCTCCCGGTCAAAGAGCTGGACGCCCAACTGGGCCTCCAGCTTTTTCATAGAGCGGCTCAGGGCGGGCTGAGACAGATGAAGCGCCTCCGACGCTTTCAGAAGCGTACCGTGCTCCGCCACGGCTGCCAGCTGCTCCAGCAGATAAATCTCAATCATGGCGCTCGCCTCCTATAACTGTGAGTAATACCAGTATACCCGATTGGCAGTGGACAGTCAAGAAAAATTGTGGTAAACTCCAACCAGAAGCAAAGAAATACGCCCGACAGAAAAGGAGATTGCCCCATGAAACAGCCCTTGATTCTATACTTTTCGGTTTACAGCAGCACAAAAGCCCTTGCGGAAGAAATTGCCAGGCAGACCGGCGGAGATCTGCTGGAGATCGTGCCCGAGATCCCTTATGACAGCGACCGCAGCCGCTACAACGCCCTGGCCCGCCTGGCCAAGAAGGAGCACGACGAGGACCGGCGTCCGCAGATCAATACCCCCCTGCCCATTGCGGACTACGACGTCATCTACCTGGGCTATCCCATGTGGTGGTACACCTTCCCGATGATCCTCTACACCCTGTTTGAGCAGTACGACTTCACCGGCAAGACCATCATCCCCTTCAATACTCACATGGGCTCCGGCGACGGCGGCACATATCAAACCATCCACGAGCTGGCCCCCAAGGCCAGGCTGCTCCCCGGCCTGCCGGTGGAGATGTCCGACGCCGAGCGGGGCGTTCCCCAGCGGGTTTCCCAGTGGCTGAACAATATCGATCACAGAAGCGAAACCGAGAAAAAAGGATGGTAAGACGGATGAAACGACTGATTGCAATGGCCTTGATTCTTGCGTTGGTCCTTTCGCTTGCGGCCTGCGGCAACGTCGAGAAGCCCGCTGCATCCGGTACCGAGGCTGCCCCTGCCTCCACCGACGCAAGCATTCCCGCTGCCACAAACCCGCCCGCTTCCGAAAGCGAGCCCGCACCCGAGGGGGCGGACCCCATCCCGGAAAGCACCGGAGCGCAGACCGGCTCCAAGGTCCTGGTGGTCTATTTCAGCTCCGCCAACACCGTGGATGCGGTCTCGGCTGCCACGCCCTACTTTGACGGCGTGGCCTCCACGGCAGTGCTGGCCAATCTGATCGTGGAGCAGACCGGAGCGGATCTGGCGAAGATCACCCCCGTCCGGGACTATCCCGAAAGCTACAACGACACCGCGGACTACGCCAAGCAGGAGCAGAACGAAGACGCCCGTCCGGAGTTCCTGCCCCTGGAGTACAACCCCGAGGACTACGACGTGATCTTTATCGGCTACCCCATGTGGTGGTACACGATCCCCATGCTGCTGGACACCTTCTTTGACAGCTACGACTTTACCGGCAAGACCCTGATTCCCTTCAACACCCACGAGGGCAGCCGGGACGGCGGCACCTGGGATACCATTCGTGATCTGGAGCCCGGCGCCGCCGTGCCGGACGGCATTGCCATCCGGGGCCGGGACGCAGCCAACGAAGACACAAAGGATCAGATCCTCGCCTGGCTTTCCGGGCTGGCCCTGGAACCATAACGGGGCCGGGCCTATGACCCGCAGCCCCTACACCAGGAATACCCCCATTGAAAGTGTGATGGACGACCCGGTTTTCGGAGGTTCCGGCAGGCTGATTCTGCCGGACCATGGAGCGGCGCATTCGGGCCATTCAGGCCAATGGAACCGACGCGATGATTGAGATATTTCCCGGTCTGCCCCACGGCTTTGGCCTGGGGACGGGCACGGCTGCGGAGGGCTGGCTGGAAAATGCCGTGGCCTTCTGGAAACGGAACATGAAATCGGAATGAAAGGACGCGAACGAATATGAAAATCTTTAAGAAGATGCTTGCTTTACTGCTCTTTGCAGGCCTGCTTACCGCCCTGCTGGCGGGCTGCGCCGCCGGAACCAGAGCTTCTCAGGCTGAGAACGTCCATCTGGACGGAGATACCAAGGTGCTGGTGGTCTATTTCTCCTGGTCCGGGCATCTGGACTCCATGGCTCATTGGGTGGCAGACGAGACCGGCGGCGACATCGTCCGGGTGCTGGCGAAGGAGGAATATCCTGCAGATTACGACGACACCGCCGACCGGGCCAAGCAGGAGAAGGACGACGGGGTCCGTCCGGAGATTACGTTAGACCTGTCCGCCATTGACCTGAGCCAATACGATACCGTTTTCTTCGGCTATCCCGTCTGGTGGTACGATCTGCCCATGCCCATGTGGACCTTCCTGGAGGGGGTGGACCTCAGCGGTAAGACCGTGATTCCCTTCTTCTCCCATGAGGGCAGCTCCGACGGCGCAAGCAGCCTTTCCACCATTCAAAGGCTGGCCGTCGGTGCGACGGTAAAAGCAGATAACGCCTTGTCCATCCGGGGCGGCAAGGTCTCGGGTTCAGAGTCTGAGGTCCGCACCTGGGTCAAGGACCTGGGCTACAGCAAGTAACACCCTATGAACAAGAAACAACTTCTTCGCATGGCAGTGGATCTTGCCATGACCGTGATTCTCCTGCTGCTGATGGGCTATTCCCGGGTAGGAGAGGCTGCCCACGAGTGGCTGGGCGTGGGGATGCTGGTGCTGTTCGTGCTGCACCACATTCTGAATCGGGCCTGGATCAAGCGGATATTCCGGGGCCCATACAGTCCCTACCGCATTTTGCAGACTGCGCTGGTGCTGCTGATCTTGCTGACCATGCTGGGCTCCGCCGTCAGCGGGGTGATGCTCTCCGGCCACGTATTCGTCTTTCTGCGCATTTCCGGCGGTACGGCCTTCGCCCGTACCCTGCACATGCTCTGCGGCTACTGGAACTTCGTGCTGCTGTCCCTGCATCTGGGGCTGCACTGGATCATGGTCGTCTCCATGGTCTCGAAGAACCGGCCGAAAAAGCCAGCGCTCACCTGGCTGGCCCGGGTGCTGGGACTGGCGATTGCGGCCTATGGCATCCACGCCATGGCTGCAAGGCAGGTAGCGGATTATCTCTTCGGCAGCGTGGGCTTTGCCTTTTTCGACCTGGATGAGCCGCTGATTTTCTTCCTGCTGGACTACCTGGCCATCATGGGACTGTTCGTATTCGCGGGCCATTACCTGGCCCTGCTGTGCAAAAAACTTGGGAGGAAAAATAAATGAAATCTTACGTAGAACTCAACAACGGAATCCAAATGCCCGCCGTAGGTCTTGGCACCTTTCTGATGGCGCCCCCCGACGCGGAGGAAGCGGTCTATAACGCCCTGAAGGTCGGCTACCGCCTGATCGACACCGCCAACGCCTATATGAACGAACGGGCTGTGGGCCGCGGCATCCAGCGCTCCGGCCTCAAGCGGGAGGAGGTCTTCCTGGAGTCCAAGCTCTGGCCCACGGTCTACACCCGGGAGGCTGCGGTGGACGAGATGCTGGAGCGTCTGGGCACCGACTACGTGGACCTGTTGCTGCTCCACCAGCCTGCGGGGGATTATATCGCCGGCTGGAAGGCCCTGGAGAAGGCTTACAAGGCCGGCAAGGCCCGCGCCATCGGCCTGTCCAACTTTGAGGGCGAGCCCCTGGAGGAGATTCTGCGAATCTGCGAGGTCAAGCCCGCGGTGATCCAGGTGGAGGCCCTCCCCTACTACCCCCAGACCGGGCTGAAGGCCCGCACCGCCGCCGACGGCATCCGGGTCCAGGCCTGGTATCCCCTGGGCCACGGGGACAAAGCCTTAGTGAACGAGCCTCTGTTCACGGAGCTTGCGCAAAAGTACCGCAAATCCAACGCGCAGATCATTTTGCATTGGCGCAGAGATTGCGCTTGCTGTTCTGAAAACGACCTCCAAGTTCCGGCGGATTCCAAACCCGGAAAAACAGCGGACGCATCGGATATTTTTCGGCCTGAGCGTCATTTTTCCCTGATTTTTCAAGACCTCCGAACTGCGTCAGCGACCTCCGGAATCGCTTAGCTTCCGCCAACTTCCAAATCCCGGAAAGAACTCAAATCCGCCGCCAGCGATGGCGTGCCGGTTCGACTCCGGCTACCGGCACCACGTCGGCGCACCCTGCGCACGGCTCAGAAAACCCGATCGCTTTCCGCGGTCGGGTTTTCTGCGTCTGGGCTTCTGGGCGCCTCCTCCCCGCCGAAGCACGCTTGGACGGGGACCTCTTTTTTCCGCATCCGGCGTTCGCGTCTTTTTGTCTGTCGCGCATTTCTCTGACTTTCATCCATGAAAACGTAAGGATACGGTCTCCTGTCCGGTTTGCGGCGTTGATACGGTTATCATCAGGCAGAGGCTTCCGCTTATCCCGCATGGAACCGGCGAGGATCAATTCGGCCCAATTCGGAGCTTCGGATCGTCTGGGACATCCTGCACGATCAGCTCGGGGTTCCGCTCCGCTCTGCGCTGCTGGCGGGCGGTCTGGGCCTGCTGCAGATTATCCTGGGCAGTCTGACGCTCCACGGGCTTGATCTCGCAGCCCTGCTCGGCGACCCGGTAGGCGTCGATGGCCGCGTTGATCCGGTTCTTGGTATAGTCGCTGGCGCCGTGCGGATAGGGAATCACGCCGCCCTCCTCCAGATTCTCCTCGTCCAGATCCGGCATCTTTCCCTTCAGGTAAGTCCAGGCGGCGTCCCGCATCTGTTGGGAGGCGTCCCGCATCCGATTCAGGTCGGCCTCCGAGACCACTGCCTCAAGGTCCTGGTCATAGCGGGCCATCCGCTTGTTCTCCTCGTCGTTGGCCTGGTTGAGCCGGTTCTCGATGGACTTGTAGGTTCTGATGTAGGTGGCGACGGACTTCTGGAGGCTCTCATAGTTCGGAGAGGAGAAGCCCCACCAGGTCCGCTTGTTCAGCATGGTCTCCAGGCTGCTGGCCTTGGCCCGCTCCATCCCGGGGACGTGGCGGCTGGCCCGGTTCCCCATGTCAACCAGGGCGGCCTGCTTCAGATCGCGGTATTCCGCCTCCTGCTGCATGCGGAGCCCCGGGAGCTGAAGCACCCGGGCAGCCACCAGGTTGAAGGTATTGCCAATGCCGCCGTCTTTATCATTGTTCAGGAAGTCGTGATCCCCCTGGGCCAGGTCTTTGACGTTGGCCCGCTTGAAATCGCTGTCGCTCATGACCTTCAGGATGGGCTTCTTCCCTGCCCGGATTCGTTCCTGAGATTTTGTGATCGCGCTCTTGAGGCCGTTTAACCGGACGACGGCGCCGTGCAGCTCCTTATCCGACAGGCCGTAGCCCCGCAGGGCGTATTTCAGGGTGCTGCCGTCCATGGCCATGATCCGCTTGGCGGTGTCAGCCGGGATCACCTTCATGTTGGAGATATTGGTTATCCATCTGTAATTCCTCTTCGGGTCGCCGAGCTCAGACTTCCCCAGCAAGCCGAAGGAGCAGTCGTTATCGATGCCCTGGACGCCGCAGAGCTTGCCGTTGGCGTCGAATTGATAGAGCATGTTGTCATAGTGCCGGTCGATGTTGCCGCAGAGATAATCCAGGATCTGGAGGTTTGCAATGTCCTTGAAGGCCTTGCCGTTGGTACCATCCAGAGAATCCGGGCGGAGATGCTCAGCCTCCGGGGGCAGATTATTCGGGTCCCAACCCTTGGCGGCCTCCATGAAGGTGCCCTCGATTTCATTTCCATTCTCGTCGATGAGCTTCATGGCTTTGGAGCGAGCGATGATGTTGGGGGCTCCCATCAGATCCGCCACGACGCTCATGGCGGCGTTCCGGTTGTCCAGACGGCTCTTGAAGGGGATTCTCGCCTTCGCATTGGTCAGCAGAACCGGAAGTGCGATGGGACCCAGGTTTTTCGCAAGCTCTCTCCAGGTGTTGTCCTGGATGGAATCCTCGTCATAGGGTCCGCCCTCAGCTTCGCTTGCCTCTCGCAGGGCGTTTCCGCAGAACGACTTCAGTCTGCCCGGATCTATGACGATGTCTCCCTGCCTGTTTCGCGTGGCGCAAAACTTGGCCAGATAGGCAAGGATATCGTCGCCAGTAGGGTTCTTCTTCCCGCCCGCGACCAGAACAGAGCCGTGCTCCTTCAAGTGGTCCCGCAGCCAGAGAACAGCGTTGCTGTCCCCCCGCACCCGGAACATGAATCCCGAGGTGAGGGGCTTGAAGGCGTTTTCATACATCTTCTCCAGATCCGTGTCTGTCTTTTTGGTGAAGACGCCGGAGACCCGGTTGCCCTTACTGTCCAGGAAGGACAAGGGGATCCGCTCGGACTGGGCGTCCTTCAGGACGCCGTTCAGGACCAGATTGCCCTTGTGGAGCGTCAGGGTCCGAACCTCCTCCTCCAGAGAAGATAGGGTTCTGGGTTTCTTTGCAGGGTCGTACTGCAACAGGGCGTTATAGCTGCCGGAGGCCAGGGCGGTGATCTTCTTCACCAGATCCTTGAGCTCCTTCGGCTCGTCCTCACTTGCCAGCAGGGTCTCTGCGGCGCTGCCGATGGCGGTGTGAAGGGCCATGAGATCGGTCTTGTCCCGGGCCGTCACCAGGGGCAGTTTTCTGCGCCGCTGAAGCTGACGGAAGGGGGCGGTGCGAAGATCATAGTTCTGAAGCGCGTCTATCAGGGCCTTGTGATTTGGGGAAAGATTATCCTGGCTTTGAAGCTGCTGGAGCAATTGCTGAAGTTCCGGATTTGGCATGGCGTTTTACCTCCTTTTGTATTGTGTCTGATATCTGTCGCACAGCAGAAAACCCGGATCGTATTCCGTGACGGGCGTTCCGGACAGCGCCGGCAGGCGTCGGCCGCAATCCTGCCGGGCGGCACTTTTTACTGTTTCCCGATCGCAGGTCCGCCCTGCCGGGCGTCCCGGGCTTCCTGGCGTCTTGCCTGGTTTTGGAGGGCGGGCTCGGCCTTCTCCTGACGGGCCTGCTCATGGATCTCAGATTCCTTGTCGCGGGCAAGCTCCCGGATATAGCGCCGCTTCAACTGTTCTCCGTCGTCCTGGCCCGCAAGCTGCCGCAGCTCGTCGTCCGGCAGGGCTGCCAGGCGCTTGAAGGCGGGGGTATTCATCAGCTTGTCCCGCTGACGCAGCATGGTCTCCGCCTGTACCGCGTTTTTGAGCAGACCCTTCTGCCTGGCGGTGTAATCCGTGGTGGTCAGGGCCTTGTAATAGAGAATCTCCGCCACCCGGTTCCGCAGGGGATTTCCGGCGTAGTCCGGCAGTTGCCTTACGGCCTCCTGCATGCGATGATGCGCGTAGGCTTGGGGGTTCCGCTTTGCGTCCGCTGCGGATACCGTCAGACGGTAGCTTTTCTGCAGCTCTGAGGCCCGTTTCGTGACGGCGGCGGTCTGGTTCAGCCGTGCCTGGGCCACACGGATGTGATGCCGGGTGTTGGTGTTGCCGCCCACGGTGGGAACCGCCTGGCTGCCCAGATCCACGGCGGTCTGTCGGGCCTTGGAGATCAGCTCCGGCAGAGAGGTGGGTTCGTCCGCCTTTACGCTCTGCAGCGCCGCCAGGTCGCTGCGGAGCATGGGGCCAGCTCCCGGACGATCCCCCGCATACGGATGGCTGCAGGGCCCTCTCCGGGCTCCGCCAGCAGATAGCTCACCTCATTCAGAGCGGCCTGATAGCTCTCCCGGATGATCTGCAGCTCTTCCTCGGTCAGGGCAGGATAGGTGCCGTCCTCTTTCATCTGGTAGCAGCTCTTGGTATAGCCGTTGAGCTAGCTAAGCCGTGTGTTGAAGTTTGCGAAGCGATCCAACTCCTCACCTGTGGTCAGCAGGTCGTTGATCTCCTTCACATAGTCGTCCAGATGGGCGCGCATTTCGGTGACGTCAAATTTCTGAGGCATTTGGTACTCCTTTCAAATACTGCGGTCTGGTGAATGCGATGAATTGCTTTCTGCTTTTCTGTCTCAGATTATAACACAGAATCCGTACAGAAGCATTACGATTCTTGCCGCAAAACAAATAAACCGAACAAATATGACAGAAGCAGCGTATCCCCGATACGGAACAGATCGACGGTCCCTGCGCGCGGCAGTCAGGCACATTGAAAAAACAAGGTCCCGCCGTTGGGACGGGACCTTGTTTCTGTTTCTATTGATCGATTGATCTTCGGGGCGATTACTTGTACGCAACGACCTCGACCTCGGCCAGAGCGCCCTTGGGGAGATCCTTGACGGCGAAGCAGGAGCGGGCGGGCTTGTGCGTGAAGTATTCGGCATAGACCTCGTTGAAGGCGCCGAAGTTGGCGATGTCGGAGAGGAAGCAGGTGGTCTTGACCACGTCCGCCTCACAGTAACCGGCGTCGGTCAGCAGAGCGTCAATGTTCTTGAGGATCTGGGCGGTCTGCGCCTTGATCTCGGAGGGGGCCAGGGTGCCGTCCGCCGGGTTGATGGGCATCATGCCGGAAAGGTAGAGGAAGCCGCCTGCCTTGACAGCCTGGGAATAGGGGCCGATTGCCGCGGGGGCGTTGGGGGTGGAAATGTGTTCAAGCATGGGGATACTCCTTTCATGATTGCAGGACGCTCGGCGTCCGTGGTTTTTGATCGTTCGTTCAGTTTTTGCGGATGAGCCGGACGTGGCCGGACTCGGCGCTGTCCTCCAGCATCCGAAGCAGACGGTCTGCGTAGTCGCCCAGGCGCTCGCGGAGCAGGGCTTCGTTTTTGATCGTGATGATCCGGTCCTTGCCGGGGGTGCTCAGGATATCATAGACCGCATCCAGGTTCCGCCCGCAGTCCTCGGGCAGGCTCAGCTTGTCGCGGAGCAGGGCGTGGAGGCTGTCGCGGTCCGTCACGCGCTTGCCGTTGATGGTCGCTCTCATCTTTGTTCCTCCCCATAGAGCAGCTCAAAGCTCTCATAGTGGTCGCCGGTGTAGTAGATCAGGCCGTCGTTCGAGAAGACGATCCGCTTGGAACCGCGGCTGCGGGCGCCGGCCGTGTCGATGTCGCACTCGGTCCATTTCCGGCCCGGGGCGTCGGGCAGAAGGCCCTCGTAGTTGCCGAAGCGGCTGCCGCCGATGCTCTTGCCGGGCGCGTAGGGCTCCAGCGAGCCGCCGGGCCAGCCCAGGGCCTCGGCCTGTTTTTTGGTGATGTAGTTGTCGGGCAGGTGACCGTAGGTGTGGATGTAGAGGGCGACCTCGTCCTTGGAATCGTACCAGCCGTCCTCGGAGATCCCGGGCTCGGCGGGCCCGGTGACCGGAGGCGCTTCGGTCTGCGTCGGCTGCGCGGAGGTCTCCGTCACAGCCTGCTCGGTGGCAGGCGTCGCTTCGGTCTGCGTCGGTTCCGGGGTGGTTTCGGCACGGGTCTCGATGATAAAGCCCGGTCCGCCCGTGGTTTCTGCCTGTCTTGCCCCATTCTCCACGATGGCGCAGCCGCCCAGGCCGAGGACCAGGAGCAGGGTCAGCGTCAGACAGACCAGCTTCTGAAACTTCTTATTCAGGGTGCATCAGCTCCGTTTCTTTGTTCACTTCCCGGTTATTATAGCAAGCCTGCCGAAAAAATGCAACGGAATCCCGAAAAAAATCAAATCTTCTGTTTCGGAAGTCCGTCTTCTGTGCTATAATGGACAAAAAGATCCGGGAGGAAGTCTGTATGAAATACCGTTACAATGAAATCTACGCGGACGCGGGCGAGCGGTCGCGGTACGAGACGCTGACCCGGCGGCTCTGCGAGCTGGGCCACAAGCCCGGGGAAGTCCGGTACTTTACGGCCCCCGGCCGGACGGAGCTCTGCGGCAACCACACCGACCATCAGCACGGTCTGGTCCTGGCGGGCAGCGTGGACGTGGATACGATCGCCGCCGTGGCCGAAAACGGAAGCGGGAAGCTCCGCTTCTTCTCCGAGGGCTTCCCTTCCGCCGTCCTCTCCCTGAATCCGAGGGAGAACGAGGCCGCGCCGGGCAGCGCCGCAGCCCTGGTCGCCGGTATGATCGCCATGTTTGCGGACAAGGCCCCGCTGCGCGGACTGGACGTCTGCCTTTCCTCCACGGTCCTGCCGGGCAGCGGCCTGTCGTCTTCCGCCTCGGTGGAGGTCCTGCTGGGCGAGATCTTCAACGAATGGTACGGCCTTGGGCTGACCGCCGTGGAGCTTGCAAGGCTCGGTCAGCACGTGGAGAACGAATTCTTCGGCAAGCCCTGCGGCCTGCTGGATCAGGCAGCCTGCGCCGTGGGCGGCGTGAGCTGGATGGACTTCCGCGACAGCGCCGCTCCCGTCGTGGAAAAGCTGGAGCTGGACCCGGAGCAGTACGGCTACGCCCTCTTCCTGGTCTCCTGCGGGGCGGATCACGCCGATCTGACCGACGAGTACGCCGCGATCCCGGCGGAGCTGAAACGGATCAGCGCCGTCTTCGGAACGGACAACCTCCGCGCGGTGGATGAGGACGCCTTCTACGACCGGCTCAGCGAGCTTCGGACCGTCTGCGGGGACCGGGCCGTTCTGCGGGCGATGCACGTGTTTGACGAAAACCGCCGCGTATTCCAGATGCGCGAGGCCGTTTCAGCGGGCGACTTTGCCCGCTTCCTGGGTCTTGTCCGCGCCTCCGGCCTCTCCTCCTGGCGGCTGCTGCAAAACATCGCCCCGCGCGGCAGTCTGACCCAGCCGATGGCCCTGACCCTGGCCGTGATGGAGAAGGTCCTCGGCGGCGAGGGCGCTTGCCGGGTCCACGGCGGCGGCTTTGCCGGAACGGCCCAGGCCTTCGTGCCCCTAGACGCGGCGGACCGCTTCGCCGCGGAGGTCGAGCGTCTGCTGCCTGCGGCTTCCTGCCAGAGGCGCAGGCTCCGCGCCGTCGGCGCAGCGGAGGTCGCGCTGTAGGCTGCCGGTAACGGTTCAGCCCTGCGGAATGCGCGTGCTTAGTGGTCAGAGTGACCAGTCAGGAGGACGTAGGGCGGAAACGGCGGTGCGGCCAGCTTGCCTGGGCTCCGACAGAGCCTTCGCCCCTTTGGGGAGAAGGTGTCGAGCGCAGCGAGACGGATGAGGGGTCGTTCCGACAAGCAGACGGGTTGAATCACGAATCCGTGATCGAGACCCCCTCATCCGTCATCCGGCTTCCGTGAGACGCCGGATGCCACCTTCCCCCCGAGGGGGGAAGGCTTTTCACGCGGCAAATCCCAATCCGTTGGGCTGCTGAACTGTTACCTCCGGCGGCCGATCTCGAGCGGCTGCGGGACGCTTCGACAGGGTTCGACAGCGCTCGACAAACATCTCCGAAAATGTCGAAAAAACAGGACAAAAATGCTGTAAAACTGCCTCTTTTCTCCTTGAAAAATCACTTTTTCTGTGTTAGGCTAAGATTGCTGAAAGAGAGAAAAAGTGAAATACCGAAGATTTATAAGGAGAGGTTTTACAATGGAACATCATTCACGCGTATTGGTCGCAGACGGCAGCGAAGCCTTCACCGAGAGCCTGGCCGCGCTGCTGCGGGAACGCGGTTATGCCGTTACCGGCACGGCGAGCGACGGAGATCGCGCGCTGGAGCTGCTGCGGCAGTCCTTGCCGGACGTGCTGATCCTGGATCTGATGCTGCCTCGCCGGGACGGTTTAAGCATTCTGAAGGAGCTGCCGAAGGAGAACCGGCCCCGGATCATCCTGCTCTCGGTCTTCACCACCGACTACATCGCGGCGGCAGCCGCCTCCTTTGGGGTGGATTACCTTCTGCTCAAGCCGGTCGGTCAGAAGAACGTCGTGGATCGGATGGAGGAGGTTCTGGAAACCGCGCGGAACGCGGCCTCCGCCGCCGGTCCGGATATTGAGACGATGGTCACGAACGTGATCCACGAGATCGGCGTTCCCGCCCACATCAAGGGCTACCAGTATCTGCGCGAGGCCATCATCATTGCGGTGAACGATATGGACGTCATCAACGCCGTGACGAAGGTCCTCTATCCCCAGGTCGCCAAGACCTTCAGCACCACGCCCTCGCGCGTGGAGCGGGCCATCCGCCACGCCATCGAGGTAGCGTGGGATCGCGGCGATCTGGACACGCTCCAGCGCTTTTTCGGCTACACCGTATCCAACACCAAGGGCAAGCCCACGAACAGCGAATTCATCGCCCTGATCGCGGACCGCCTCCAGCTCCAGCTCCGCGGCCAGGAGGCCGTCCGGTAGCCCCGGTAAAATCGGCCCCGCTCCGAAGCAGAAACGCTTCGGAGCGGGGCCGATCGTTTATTGCTCCGCGTCAGGCTTCTTCCGCAGGCCGGAGCGGTAGCGGAAGAGGATCCGCTGGCGGAGGTCGTTGATATCCTTCCGGTCGATCTCCACGCTGCGGCAGTGGCGCTCCAGGGCCGCTCTGGTAAACAGGCGCGCGGTCACGTGGCGCGGATAGCCGCGGAAGCCCTGCGTCCAGAGGTAGGCGTTGGCGTGATAGGCGATCTCATGGGCGACGCAGGCCTCGGTAAAGGGAAACTCGACGCCGTATTCGGCAAGATAGGCGGCGCAGATCCGGTCCGCGATCCGCTCATAGGCCCGATCCCGGCCCAGCGCACGGATTGCCGCGTCCCACGCGGCAGGCTCGGCGGACAGATCCAGGGCGATCGCCTCCGGCTTCAGCGTCAGGCTCCGGTCGGTCAGCTCGTCCAGCAGGGTCTCCGCATTCTGATCGGTCTTGCTCCGGGCCATGGATTTCCCTCCGTTTCGGTTGACAGAATCTGACGGGATATTTTCCCGCGCGGCGGAGTTATACACACTGTCCACCGCGTTTTCCACCGGTCAAATTCGTTGAATCTGCTTGTCTTTTGGCGGTTTTTCCGCCGTCCTGCGGAACCGGTGGCTTTTCGGCCCGCGTGGGTTTCCGGCGGCGGCGCTTCGTTGACATAACGACGCAGCCCGGACTGCGCGCGGCGCAGCGGCCGTCCGGGAAGCCTTTCCCGGACGGATCAGAGTCTCTGCACGCTGGCCAGATGCTTGTTCTTGTACTCGGGGTCGCCGGTGACGTCGCGCAGGATCTCCAGCTCGGGCGGGGCCGTAACGGGCTCCTCGTCGGCGTAGCAGAACAGGACGGCCTTTTCCTGGGAGAAGGGATAGACGTCGATCTCAAAGCGCTGACGGTTGTAGTTGAAGCGGTATTTCCGCTTGTAGACCGGCTGGAGGCTGGCGTCGGCCTCCTGCAGATAGCGCTGATACTCCTTCTGGGAGATCGGACGCTCGGTATCCCACTTCGTGCTGTCGGGCATGATGTGCTTTTCGGTGTAGAAGTAGAGGTATTCCGGGCCGTTCTTCTGCTGGCGGACGCGGCGCTCGATATTCGGGTTCGTCATCACGAGGTAGCTCTGCATCATGTCGAAGGGGACGGCATGGCGCTCCACGATGAGGCGGTTGAGATCCGGCATGCGGATCAGATACTTGCGCTTCTTATCCATCGGCTCCGGCTCACCGACGATCCGGCTGATCTCCCGCAGGCCGCGCTGGATCTTCTTCTCGAAGTCCACTGCGTTGTCCACGATGCGAAGGTTCGGATGGGCACTCCAGGCGCGGAGGGTGTTGTCGTCAAGCTCGATGGCGTGTCCGATGTCCTCGGTTCGGGCGTCGTTGCCGAGGTTATAGGCAAACTCCGCGCCCTTGGCGCAGGTGACGAGGTGGATCACAGCGTCGTACTTGGCAAGCACCGCCTCGGTGGTCAGGCCGAAGTGGGAGACGACGTACTCAAATTCCGCGTCGGTGATATAGGCCTTGTCGTCGAGCAGGGCGCGGTCATAGAGGATCAGGACGTTCTGCTCGGGGACCTTCTGCGCGGCGTCGAGCGCCAGCTTCTCCTTGTGGAGCTGGTCGGCAATGACGAAATACTGGAAATCAAACATGGACATGCAGTTGTCAAAGGGCTTGATGCCGAAGCCCGAGATCAGCTCCGTGGCGGTTTCCGGGATCGTGATGACCTTCCAGCCGTCCTCCTGCTTGAACTCCTTGAGCACGCGGCTGATGAGGGTCGTTTTGCCGGCCGCCGGGCCGCCGGTCAGGACGATTTTGACGATTTTCTTCTCCATGAGGCCTCCGCCTTTCCGTGTTTTTTCGATTTATTATAGCATAAGAACGCAGGGTTTGCAATCGTTTTGTCGAGCGTCAAGCCTTCCTTCCAAAGCCCGCTGCCAGCCAGCCCAGCACCGCGCCGGTCGTATTCAGGATCAGGTCCTCCACCTCCGTGACGCCGGAGCCGAGGACGAACTGCGACAGCTCGATCCCAAGCGACAGGGCAAAGCCGAAGGCCGCCGCGCGGAACAGCCCTTTCCATCTCCCGCCGGTCGGTCCGGCGGCATTTTTGCCGCGCCGCCGGGCGTCATGCAGGCGCACGAAGATCCCGGCGGGGACGAACCAGATCAGATTGCCCACGAACAGATACGCGAAATACCGCCAGTTGCCCACTCGGATCAGCGTGGCGAGGTAGACGAAGGGGACCCACTCGACCCGTCCGGAGAACAGGCCGTGGGTCAGGCAGCCGGGGCGAAAGACCGTGATCCGAAGCAGGACGGTCAGCCAGAGCGCAAAAAGGGAGGGCAGCAGCCAGCGTTCCAATTTACGGCGCATACGATGCTCTCCCTCCCTGATTTGAATTGTTTAAAGCGTTATACCCAGAAGCTCCAGCAGCAGGGCGGCGGCAGCTTCCGCCGACTGGCGGCGAACCGCGTCGCGGTCTCCGTCAAAGCGGAATTCGCGGACGAGGAAGCCCTCCGCCGAAGCGGCGCCGATATAGACCAGGCCGACCGGCCTTCCGGTCCCGTCGCCGTTCGGCCCGGCGATGCCGGTCACGCCGACGCCGAGATCGGCCCGGAGCACGCGGCGGACGCCCTCCGCCATCTGACGGGCGACCGGGGCGGAGACCGCGCCGAGGGTGTCAAGGATCTCCTGATCCACGCCCAGAAGCTCATGCTTGACGCGGTTGCAATAGCTGATCACGCCGCCCGGATAGACCGCAGAGGCCCCGGAGATGTCGGTGATCGACTTGCCCAGCAGACCGCCGGTGCAGGATTCGGCGGTGGAGACGGTCAGACCCCGCTCCTTGAGGATCGCAACCAATTCCTGAATCTTATCCATGATAGCGCACCTTCACCAGCTCCGTATTTTGCAGGGCCCGTTCGATCAGAGCCTCGACCTCCAGCCTGGATTCGACCTCCTCGACCGCGCCGAGCTTCGGCTTGGTCTTGGGGTGCTTGGGCGTGAAGACCGTGCAGCAGTCCTCATAGGGCAGGATGGAGGTCTCAAGCGTGTCGATCCGGCGGGCGATCCGGACGATCTCTTCCTTGTCCATGCCGATCAGCGGATGGAACACCGGGATGCGGACGACGGCGTGGGTGACGGCCATTGCCTCCATGGTCTGGCTGGCAACCTGTCCGAGATTTTCGCCGGTGACGAGGCAGCCGCAGCCGTGGTCCAGGGCGATGCGCTCCGCGATCCGCATCATAAATCTACGCATGATGATCGTAAAATATTCCTCGGGGCAGTGGTCCCGGATGGCCTCCTGGATCTCGGTGAAGCCGACCACGTTGACGGTCATGCGCCCGCAGTAGCGGGTCATGCGGCGAGCCAGCTCCAGGACCTTTTCCTTGGCCCGCTCGGAGGTGTAGGGATAGGAGAAGAAGTGGATGGCCTCCAGCTCCACGCCGCGCTTGGCGATCATATAGCCCGCGACCGGGGAGTCGATGCCGCCGGAGAGCAGGACGCCCGCCCGTCCGCCGACTCCGGTGGGCAGACCGCCCGCGCCGGGCTCGGCGGGGCCGTGGACGTAGGCCGCGAAGTCGCGGACCTCCACGTAGACGGTATAGTCGGGGTCGTGAACGTCCACCGCGACCTCGGGATAGGCCTCGGCCAGCCGTCCGCCGATCTCCTGGGAGATCTGGATGGAGTTCAGCGGGAAGCGCTTGTCGGAGCGCTTGGATTCGACCTTGAAGGACTTGGCAGCCGCCAGATCGTCGCCCAGATAGGCCTGGATCGCGGCAAAGATCGCGTCGAGATCCTTCTCACAGGGACGGCAGCGGCAGATGGACACCGCGCCGAAGATCGTATGGCAGGCGTCCCAGGCCCCGTCGAGGTCACAGGCCTCGTTTTCGGGCTCGACGTAGACCGTGGACTGCAGGATGCTGACCTTGAATGCACCGAAGGGGCGCATCCGCCGCGAGACGTTGGTGCAGAGCTTGTTTTCAAAGGCTTTTTTGTTCGCCCCCTTGAGGACGATCTCGCCCAGCTTGAGCAAAAAGATTTCGTTCATATCGGTTCTCCTGAAGTGGGATTTGATTCGGTAAGCTGCACGGGGCTGCGGCGCACGGCGGCCTTATTTCTCCTATTGCCTATTGCCTGCTGCCTATTGCCTGATGCCCTCAATTCCGCCCGATCTGATACGTCCGGTACTGGATGGCCTCCGCCAGATGGGACAGGCCGATGGCCTCCGCCCCGTCCAGGTCGGCGATCGTGCGGGCGACCTTCAGAATGCGGTCATAGCTGCGGGCGGTCAGGCCCAGGGTGTCGAAGGCCTCGCGCATCAGGTCGGCGCATTCCTCGGAAAGCGCGCAGGCATCGCGGAGCTGCTCCGGGTTCATGTGGGCGTTGTTCACGACGCTCGTTCCGGCGAAGCGCGCGTGCTGAACGGCGCGGGCGGCGTTGACCCTTGCGCGGATCGCGGACGAGGGCTCGCCCTCCTTGCGTGCGCGGAGCTCGTCAAAGGAGACCGCCGGGACCTCGATGATGATGTCAATGCGGTCGAGCAGCGGGCCGGAAATGCGGCCCACGTAGCCGCGGACCGACTGCTCCGAGCAGGTGCAGCGCCCGCTCGGGTCGCCGTACCAGCCGCAGCGGCAGGGGTTCATCGCGCAGACCAGCATGAATTCGCAGGGATAGGTCTCCGAGCCGGTGGCGCGGGTGATGGTGACCTTGCCGTCCTCAAGGGGCTGGCGCAGGACCTCCATCGTCTCCTTGCGGAACTCGGGCAGCTCGTCCAGAAACAGGACGCCCCGGTGCGCCAGAGAGATCTCGCCCGGCTTCGGGACGGAGCCGCCGCCCGCAAGACCGACCGCCGTGACCGTGTGGTGCGGACTGCGGAAGGGGCGGGTGGTGACGAGGGGGTTGTCCGGGTCCACCAGCCCGAGGATGGAATGGATCTGCGTGACCTCCAGCGATTCGTCGGAGGTCATCTCCGGCAGGATCGAGGGCAGGCGCTTGGCCAGCATGCTTTTCCCGGAGCCCGGAGGTCCGACCATCAGGATATTGTGCCCGCCTGCGGCGGCGATCTCCAGCGCGCGCTTGGCGTTTTCCTGGCCCATGACCTCCTTGAAGTCCGGGATCTCGCGGCGGAGGTCGGTGCGCTCCCACCTGGCCTGGGGCACAATGGTCGGACTGCCGCGCAGATGGGCGATGAGCTGGGGCACGCTGTAGACCGGGATCACGGTCAGACCCTCGGCCAGGGTGGCCTCCTTGGCGTTCTGAATGGGAACGTAGAGGGTCCTGATCCCCGCCCGGACCGCGGCGATCGCCATCGGCAGAACGCCGGGGATGGGTCGGAGCTTCCCCTCCAGGCTGAGCTCGCCCAGGAAGGCGCAGTCGTCGTCCGGGAGGGTGATCTGCTCCTGCGCGGCCAGAATGCCGAGCAGAATGGGCAGGTCGTAGAGCGTGCCGGTCTTTTTCGTGTTGGCAGGGGCAAGGTTCACGGTGATGCGGCTGGGCGGGAACTTGAAGCCGGAGGTCTTGACCGCTGCGCGAACGCGCTCGCGCGCCTCCTTGACCGAGGCGTCGGGCAGGCCCACGACCTCGAAGTTCGGCAGGCCGTTGGAGATAAAGCACTCCACGGAAACCGGATAGCCCTCGATGCCGTCGATGCCCATGGATTTGAGATGGCTGATCAAGCCGCATCCCTCCCTTTTACCTATATTGTAGCGCAAAGCGCGAAAAATAGCAAGAGCGGGTTTCGGCGGAAACACGCCGCCTGCACATCCGGCGAAATGCTTCATATTATGCTATGTAAGCAATTTGCTTGAATCCGTTGAGGAGGTAATCGCCATGCCGGAGCAAATCAACCCGTCCGCGCGCGTTCCGCAGGAACGGCGGGAAACCGTGCGCATCCATACCCACCAGATCGAGGACGCCTGCATTGACAAGGACTGCATCGAGGATCTGCGCGTCTATCTGACCGAACCGTCGCAGGCGGCCCTGAACGGCGCGGCCACGGCCCGCGCCAGGAACGCCGAGCTGCTGCACGTCTACATAGACGTTGCGCCCATCGCCTACAATCGCGGTCACTACACCGCCGACCTGACCTTCTTCTACCGCATCACGGGCGAGGCCCTGTCCGGGGCGGCAAGACCCGTGCCGCTGGACGGTCTGGCGGTATTCAACAAGCGGGTGGTCCTATACGGCGGCGAGCTGCGGGCCAAGGTCTTTTCCAGCGACGACAACGAGCTGATCCCGGAGCGGCTCTACGGAGACAATCTGCCGGTCTGCACCGTGGAGGTCGTGGACCCGATGGTTCTGGCCTCATCGATCCAGGAGGTCCCCCAGACGCCGCCGCTGGGCGGGCCGGGGCCGGAGCTGCCGGACGCGGTCTGCAATCTGTTCGATACCCCGCTGGTCAATGAGCCCGGTCTGCGGCGGCTGTTCGTGACCCTGGGGCAGTTTTCCACCGTGCGGATGGAGCGGGGCGCCCAGCTTCTGATCCCGGCCTATGACTTTGCCGTACCGGATCGGAGCTGCTCCGACGACCCCGGCACGCCCGACGAGCCCTGCGACCTGTTCGCAAAGGTCGCCTTCCCCACCGACGTCTTCTACCCGAAGGGGGAACGGAATCCGTAAGGCGGTTTTTTCAGAGCCGTAAGGCGGATTTTTTCAAAAAAGCACTTGACAAACCGATTCCTGCGTGCTATCATGTACGGGCTGCCAAAGACAGCAGGTGGCCGGTTTTCCGGCCGTAAATCCTGCCGAGGTTCCGCATTCTGACATTTACGGTGTCCTTGCGTTCTTTGGCCGCAAGGACACTTTTATTCTATTCGGAGGTGACAACCCAACATGCCCAACGCACAGGTACTCAATACCAAGAAAGCGATTGTCGAGCAGCTGACCGAACGGATCCAGGCCGCAACCGCAGTGGTCTTTGTTGATTACAAGGGCATCACTGTCGCTCAGGATACCGAGCTTCGCAACAAGTTCCGTGAAGCCGGCGTGGAGTACAACGTTGTCAAGAACACCCTGACCCGGTTCGCCGCCAAAAAGGCCGGCTTCACCGAGTTCGACGAGGTTCTCAACGGCACCACTTCCATGGCCACCACCACGGACGATCCCATTGCTCCCGCCCGTATCGTCAGCGAATTCGCAAAGAAGAACAAGAACGCTCTGAGAATCAAGGGCGGCATCGTGGAAGGCAAGGTTCAGACCGTGGACGCCCTCAACGCGTTCGGCGAACTGCCGTCCAAGAATGCCCTGGTCGCTCAGGTCCTCGGCACCTTCCTGGCCCCCATCTCTTCCCTGGCCTTCGTCATCGATCAGATCCGCCAGCAGAAGGAAGGCCCCGCTCCCGCAGAAGCCTAACCCACAAAACAAACAAAACACTACTAATTGGAGGATATTACAATGTCTGAAAAGATCGCTGCTCTGATCGAAGAAGTCAAGAACCTGTCCGTGCTCGAGCTGTCCGAGCTGGTTCATGCCCTGGAAGAGACCTTCGGCGTTTCCGCCGCTGCCGCCGCTGTTGCCGGTCCCGCTGCCGGTGCCGCTGCTGAGGTCGAAGAGAAGACCGAGTTCGACGTCATCCTGAAGTCCGCTGGCGCTTCCAAGCTGAACGTCATCAAGGTCGTCCGCACCGTGACCGGCCTGGGCCTGAAGGAAGCCAAGGAACTGGTTGACAACGCTCCCAAGCCCATCAAGGAAGCCATCTCCAAGGAAGACGCTGAGAAGCTCGCCGAGGATCTCAAGGCTGCCGGCGCCGAGGTCGAAATCAAGTAAGATTTCCCCAAACAGGCAATCGAATCCCGCCGCTCCGATACCGGGGCGGCGGGTTTTTCGTATGACGGGAAGCGGCGCAGGCTCACGCCTCCGGCTTTTTCAGCACCGGCGCTTCTGCCGTTTTTTCTTTTTGTACCGTTTGTACCTTTTGATACTCCTGCTCCAGCGCCTTGCCGCCGTCTCCCTTGGTCAGACCTTCGTTGATCCGGTTTCGCATGGACGGGTCCTTCCGGTACTGTTCCGCCAGCGCCGTGAAGCCCGGACTGCTTTGGATCTGCTCGGTCTTGACCCGGAAGGCGCTGTTGCTGATCTCCTGGCTTGCGCTGGCGTTGACCGCCATTTCACGCGCTGCCAGAATGACCGCGAGCTTCTCCACGGAAACGCCGTCCCTGCCCGCAGATTTGACAGACTGATTCACCTGCCATTGCGCGGAGCGGACGGAGTGATTCCTTGCGTCCCGAAGGATCGAGCGGCCAAGCAGGGCTCCGTTGCCCCCGTTGGCAAGCTCTGCATACTTCTCCCGGGCGCGATCGTCCGACATGGTTCGCAGGAAGGCGGAGCCGGGCTGCTTCATCTTCTTGATCTCCGTCTCCAGGGCCTCCCGCCGAATGATCGCGTTGGGGTTTCCCTTGGAGATCTGCATGATGGCGGTGACAGTGGCGCAGCCGTCCACGGTCATGCCCCGGCCAAGCTGCCTTTGCGCCGCCAGCATCAGGTCTCTTGCGGAGCGGGCCTCGCCGCGCAGCAGCGCGTCGCCGTAATCCGCAGGATTCACGTAGCGCCGATGGGTCGGCTTCACCGCGCCGTGGGCCTTGTTGATCGCGGCGCAATAGCCGTTGAACTCCTCCTCCGGCATCAGGCGTTTGAGGACGCACAGCGCCTCCCGGGAGGCCGCAGCCTGCTGCCGTCCGCCGGGGATCTTGCTTGCGGCGTCATTATAGCGCCGGACAGCCTGCGCAAGCTCTCTGGAGGTCTTGCCATCCAGGGGGATCCCCTGTTCCGCCAGAGACCGGGCATGGTCCATGCGTTTCATCATTTCCAGATAGAGCCTGTTCTCCCGCTCCCGCTGGGCGGGACTGCAGGCGGCAAAGCTGTCCTTCATGGATCGCTCGGCGGAGCGCAGGAAACGCGCGTCGTCCCGGACCTGAGAGGCATCCCGCTGATAGCGCCTTCGGGCGGCCTCTTCCTCCCGCCTGATCTCGCCCATCCGGACGATCAGCTCCGTCCCCTTTCCCTTTCCGGCCAGGGTCAGAGCATTCGGGTCCCGGAGCAGCTTCCGAAAGCTGGGCTGCTTTCTCAGGCGTTCTGTGAGAGCATCCAGCGTCCGCCCCTTGGCGGCGGCGTCGGGATTTTTCCCCATGAGAACCGTGGCGCAAATGATCCCGGACAGCTCCGCCGCGCCGATGGTCGTTCCGCTTCGCAGGCGATCGATATACTGCTTCCAGGTCTCTCCTTCCCGGACTTCCGGAGCGCGCAGATTCTTCCGGGCTTCTGCGGATGGTTGCTTCGGCAAAACGCCTCACCTCTCCTTCTATGACAACGAATGCTTTGCTCAAACCGGGTCTGCGGTGCAGTCGGACGACCGTACGGGCAGGCCCGGTCCGACAGACCCGGATCGCTCAAATGAACGTCAGCAGGCCGGCAAAGCCGGTGACCTCGAAGACCTCCATGACCATTTTGTTCACGTTCTTCAGCTTCAGGCTGCCTCCCTTGCGGCGCAAGGCCATATAAGCCCGCTTGATCAGACGCAGACCCGCGCTGGAAATATAGTCCAGCCCCTGCATATTCAGGATCAGCACGTCGAAGCGTTCCGTCAGATCGTCAAAGACCTTTTCCGCGTCCTCGGAAGTCAGGGAATCCAGCCTGCCGATCATGACAAGCTCGCCCTCCGTCCCACGGTTGATCAAATCAAGTTTCAGACTCATTCGCTCGTCCCTCCGTATCAGGATCCGGTTTGACCGGATGATTTTTTTGCTTTTTTGCGATTCTTTTGCTCTTTGCGCTTCCGCTTTGCTTCCCGGCGGATCTCCTTCCGCTCCTTTTTCCGGACCTCATCCGCATCCGGGGGAGCGGGCTCTGCAGTAACGCGCAGCTCCTTCGGAAGCCGCCTGGTGAAGGCGCGCAGCGCACGGCGAAGGGAGATCCATCCGGTCAGTCCGCGGCCGGTCCAGGCAGTCACAACGGGGACCTCCTCCAGATAGTCGAAGACCAGCACCGCAGGCCGCGTCAAAACGTAGCGGATCAGGCAGGCCGCGGCCTCGGGCTGTTCGGAAAGAGAGAGCTCCCGTCCCACGTCCTGCATGATCTGCGCCGCCAGCAGCCGCGCCTTCTGTTCCGGGCACGCGGCCTTCAGCCTTCGCGCCTTCTTGCAGATCCCGAGAAAGCGAACCGCGCCGGCGCCGTCCGTAACGCCCAGCGGCATACGGGTCTCCCCTTTTTTCAGGACCTCCAGCCTTCCGTCCGGGCATGGCTGCGTCCGCCCCAAAAGCGCTTGACGAATCTCCCGTTTTGCTTCTGTCATCCTGTGCTCACGCTCCTTTTCTCCCCGACTACGCGTTGGCGCTGCCGAGAATCTTCTCGTTGCGCACGGACAGATCGTAGTACACCTCGTCGGCCCGGAAGACGTTGCTGCGGATCTCGGTCAGATCCATCGGGCCGAATTGATAGAACGGGCACTTGTAGGAGGGGGTGTATTTGGTTTTCAGCGGGAAAGAGTTGAAGGAAACGATGATGCTGTTGCCCGTGCTCTCCTGGTTGTTCAGCCGCTGCAGCTCGCTGGGGTAGATCAGCGGACGAACCTGGGTGTTGGTTGACACGTTGATGTCGCCGGCCCTGCTGCTCAGGGAGCTGGAGGTACTGGAGGTGCGGACCGTCATATTGCCGCACATCTCGGAGAACATCTTGCAGGTATCGGTGTCGTTGGAGCCGATGAACATCTTGACGCCGCAGTTGCCGATGACAATATCGGCGACCTCCTTGCCGTACACGTTTGTGAGCTGGACAAAGGACTGGACCACCATGCTGAACCAGATCTTTCTGGAACGGCCGACTGTGATCATCTGTCCGAACTTGTCGATCTTCGGCATGTTGCCGAACTCGTCCATGATGAAATAGACGTTCCGGGGAAGGGTCTGACCCGGCAGATCCGTGGCCACCTTGATCAGCGCCTTGTAGGTGCTGAGGATAAAGAGGGAGGCCAGGGCGTGGCGGGTGTCCTTCTCATCCGGGATCTTGAGGAAGAGGGCCGTGGGCTCGTAGGCGAATTTTTCGGCCTTGATATCCGTGGCGCTGGTCAGCGAGCAGAGGCCCCGGTCATTGAACAGGCTCAGCTTATCCATCGTGATGGACATATAGCTGCCCAGCGTGGCCTCGGGTGCGGAAAGGACCTGCCGGGAGAGCTGATAGGCCTGGGAGAGCTTGCCCCGTCCCTCGAAGTAATCCTTCAGATTCTGATAGTTGTTGGTGTTGTCTGTCAGCGCCTTGCTGACGTTGAAGAGATTGAATTTCTCCTTCGTCATATCCAGATTCGGATCGGCGCTGTCCTCCAGCATGGCAAGGCAGGTGGCCTGCACGATGCTG
>JAEEGK010008488.1_pt1 | contig 24231 bp, 16 predicted proteins | sample 8958771 | NCBI WGS metagenome assembly JAEEGK01 (sample SAMN16246547, study PRJNA631951) | gut metagenome | biome: gut microbiome; feature: rumen; material: SC-attached | host: Bos | place: Iran: Karaj | collected 2018-10
ATAAAAATAATATATTTGATTTTTATTTTTTAATTTTCATATAATAAAAAAATAAATAAGAGAAAAAAATAAATTCGAAAATAAAAAGAATAATTCCAATAAAATAAAAAGATTTCATTGTTAAATGAGGAAGTAAATTTACTAATTCTACTTTTCTTAAATGATAACTTATATAAAAATTATTTTTTGTTGATTCATCTAATTTCCAAGTAAAATGACTTGTTATAATAAAAACTGGAAGATATTTTGGTATAATTGATACTAAAATAAATAATGGTGATTTATTTATTGAAAAACTAAATAATAATAATAGTTGAGCAAATGGAGAAATTTTATTTCTCACTGAACTTAAAACATTTTTATTTTTTGTTATCATTGTATATATTTTTTTATAATTAAATTAAAATAATTTTCAAAAAGATAACTTTTATTTTCTTAGAAAATTTTTTAAATAATGAAATAATATTTAGAATAATATTTTTGAGAAAAAAATTTAATAATTTAAATTAAGTAAATATTATTTTTTATATAATTAATTAGATTTGTTTATCACTTAAAATAAATATTTTATTTATATTAAATGGATTTATGATATAATTCATAAAAAAGAGAGTTTTGATTTTTAAGTAAAACATCAGGTTTATCATATTCAACAATTTCTCCATTATCTAAAACTAAAATTTTATCATAATTAATAATAGTTTTAATTCTATGAGCAACTGTAATAACAGTACAATTATCTAGAACAAGTTTTAAAGCTTTTTGAATTTTTTCTTCTGTTTTAATATCAATATTAGCAGTAGCTTCATCCATAACAATAATTTTACTTTTTCTAATTAATGCTCTAGCAATACAAATTAATTGTTTTTCTCCCACTGATAAATTATTTCCATTTTGTTCAATCATTTTATTTATAATATCATTATCACTTTCAGTATATTCAAATCCAATATCTTTTAATATTTTAATTATAATTGAATTATCAACTTCATCAAAAGGATCAATATTAAATTTTAATGTTCCTTCAAATAAACAAGGATCTTGAGGAATGATAGTAATATTTTTTCTTAAAATATCTAAACCTATATTTCTAATATCAACATTATCAATATATATTGTTCCTTCTAAAGGTTCTAATATCCTAAATAAACATAAACAAATAGTACTTTTTCCACTTCCAGTTCTTCCAACAATTCCAATTTTTTCTTTTGATTTAATTTCAAAATTTAAATTTTTTAAAACAATTTCAGTATTAGGTCTATATTTAACATAATAATTATGAAATTTAATAATACCTTCACTTGGCCAATTATTTCTTTCTAAAATAATATCATTATCTTGAACAGAAGGTTTTTCACCTTCAATTTCAGTATATTTTAAACATCTTTCCATAGAAATCATACTTTGTTCAACTTGAGTTGCCATTTCAAAAGCATAAGAAAGAGATAATTGCATTAAAACTGAATAAGTAAACATTATTCCTATACTTTGAGGAGAAAATTCCTTTTCTTTTATTATTGTTATTATCACTAAATATATTATATAGAAAGAACCAAAAACATCAAATTGCTCTTGATACCAACTAAATGCTCCTTTTGTTAAATGATTTATTTTTATACTATTATTTACTTTTATATGAAATTTTTCTAAATATTTATTTATTTTGTTAAATGCTCTTATTGTTGTTATTCCTGGAATTGATTCACTTATAATATTTAATATTGGAGAATGTGACATTGCTTCTAAACGAGTTAATTGTCTTGCACCAATTAAATAAAATTTACTTAATAAAATTCCAAATATTATTATTAAAGGAATATATATTAATGTATATATATCATAATATGAATCTAAAATTAATGCTCCTAAAATTGTAAAAAATCCCACTAATAAATTTCCAATTGTTTCATATGTAAATGTTAAGTTTTCTAAATCTTTTGATAATCTATTAAAAATTTGTCCTCTTGGTATTGATTCATGAAATAAATTTATAGGAGCTTTAATTAATTTATCTATCATATCAATATGAATTTGCCTTGTTAATTTAACTGAAGATTTTGAAAGAAGGAAGATTCTAAAAAATATAAAAATAATACTTCCTAAACCTAAAGCACTGTAAATTATAAAAAATCTCCATTTTTCATTTGTTTTTTTTTGATTTTCAGGTTTTGACCAATAAGCTAACCAAAAATCACTTCCTCCTTTATTTATTTGCCATAAAAACATAATAATCATTATTAAAATCATAAATGTAGTTCCTCCCATATATTTAAAATATGATATATAAACATTAAATTTAACTTCACCTACTTCTTCATCTTCATCTTTTAATATTCTTACTAATTTTTTATCATTTAAATCATTTATATTTTTAATATTTTCATTTTCTTTAGTATCATCAATTGATTTTTTTCTTGATTTGGCAAATTTTAATAAATTAGAAATATGACTTTCTTCAATTTCTTCGAATTTTCCAACCCAAGAAATTTTACCATTTTGAATATAAAAAATTCTATCCATATATTTTAAATATTGTAAAGCATGAGTGACGATAATTCTAGTTTTTCCTTTTAAATATTTAATAATACAATTATGCATTATTTTTTTTCCAACATTAGCATCTAAAGCACTTATAGGATCATCAAATAAATAAATATCTGGGTTAGAATATAATATTCTTGCTAACGAAATTCTTACTTTTTGTCCTCCTGATAAATTTACTCCTTTTTCTCCAATTTCAGTTAAATCTCCTCCTTCAAAATTTAATAAATCATAATTTAATTGAGATAGATCTAATATTTCCTTATATTTTTTTTCATTATATTCATTAAAGAATAAAATATTATTTTTAATTGTATCATTTTGAATCCATGGAATTTGAGAAACATAACCTATTGATCCATTTATATATATTCCTGAACATTCTTTTGGATTTAATAATATTAAAGTATTTAATATTGATTGTAATAAAGATGATTTTCCACTTCCAACTTCACCTATTATTCCTACCATTTCTCCTTTCTTTATTTTCAATGTTATTTCTTTTAATACTATATCATATTCTGTGTTCTCTGGAATTTCTATTTGAGTTTTTATTCTCTCTTTTAATTTCAATGTTAATAAATCTCTTTCTTTTTTTAATAATTCTTCATTTAAATCTTTTGATAAGTTTTTCCTTGTTGATATCTCATTTCCTTCTTCTTCATTTTCTACTTTTTTTTCTTCTTCATTTTCTTCTTTATTTTCTTCTTCATTTTCTTCTTTATTTTCTTTTTGATTATCTGATTGTTTATTTTTTTCCTTTTTTATCTCATCCTTTTCATTTTCTTTTTCTTCATAATCTTCTTCATCATCATCTTTTTTATTTTGTTTAACTCCCCAACTAAAGCATCCATTTTCAATGATTATAGAATAATCTTTACTATCATCAAATTCACATTGAATGAGATTTTCTTTTTTGATTTCAGGTTGTCTAATAAATTTTTCAATTCTATCCAAAGAATTTTTAGCATCAATGAATCCATTAATAAGAGCAGGAATGAAAATAATAGGATCTTGAAGTCTTGCAAAAATTGCTAATCCCATTAATAAAACAGAAATTTTAAAAGATTGATGTAAAATTTGATACACCCCAATTGTTATCATAGAAACTAAAATTGGACTTAACCAAAAAATAGTAATATTTAAAATTGAAAGATTTAAATAATTATTTAGTTGTGTAATTTCTTCTTCTCTTTTTTCAATTATTTTACTTTTAAATTTATTTTCCCAATTATATAATTTTAATATTTTAATATTATCAAAAGTTTCAGTAGTAATTTTCATTCTAGAGTCTTTTTTATTTAAATATTCTTGTTCGATAATATTATATTGATCGAAAATTTTTCCATTAATAAAAACAAGAATAATTAAAACGATTAATCCAGCTAAAAAAGAAATACCAAAATAATGAAATAACATAATAATAAAAACAATGATTTTAATGGGATTAATAAATAAACCAGGAGCATCTTGAATAATCCATTCAATTTTTTCAGAATCAACTTCTATAAAATTTATTATTTCTCCTTGAGTAGCTCTTTGAGTGAAACTTGAAGGAGAAATTTTTAATAATTTATGATAAATAATACTTTGTAATTGAAAAGAAGATTTTATTCCAAGTGACATTTGTTTCATTTGAGTATGTAAACAAAAAAAAACTTCTAAAATTTGGAAAATAATTACTATAATACCTAAATATAATAATTTTTTTATTCCAAAAAATGAATTTCCTGTTTCAAAGTGATCTATATATCCTTGTAAAAGAATTACTTGTCCTATTTCACTAAATGCATTATATATACTTAATATAAATACTATTATTATTTCTTTTGCATTTGCTCTTAAAATTGATTTAAATAATGCATTTGATTTTATATTTTTATATCCTTTATTTTCCCATATTTCATATATTTGCTTTTTAAAATTTATTGAATCATTTTCTGATATTAATGTTCCAAAATATTTTTCATTTAATTTTTTTTTTCTTGATAATCTTAATATATAAAAAGACCAAAGGAAAAATAATCGAGAAATAATATTTGATTCTTTATATGGATCATATTTAAAACCAAAATTAGAATCATCTATTTTTTCTTCATTGTTATCTATTGAATCTTCTTTTTTTTCATTTTTTTTTGTTTCACCTGATTTTTCAATTTTTTCATTACTGCCCAAATTTTCATCCTTGTTTAATAAAGATTCTGTCATATCATCAATATCTAATTTTTGGATATTTTTTTCTTTCATTAAATAATTATTTTTTTTTTTGGAAAGGTTCAATGTTGACTATAATAAAAGAAAAATAATTTAAAAAAATTAATATTTTTTTTAGAAGATAATTATTTTATTAAACTTAGATTTATAAAGGAATTACTATTAATAATATATTTAAATTATTAATTGATATGATTAGGATAATGAAAAAAGATTTTTTAATTATATTATAAAAAAGATTTACATTTACTATAATTCTCATTCATAGTTATATGATACTTTAATGTTATTTATATTTATGAATAAAAACCAAAAAAAATAATATAATTCCTTTAATAAAAAAAATATATAAATGTCAAATTTGAATGACGAAGAAAAAAAAGAAATAACAGAAGAAGGAAAAAATAATGAATTAATAGAAGGAATGATAAAGACATTAAATAATTTATCTAATGATGTAAATCAGAAAAAGGTAGAAATAGAAAAGATAAAAAATAAAATAAAAGAAGGAAAATTTGATTATAATAAAGAAGTAAAAATTTATCAAGAATTAAATAAAGAAATAATATTAAATGAAGAAAAAAAAGGAGAAATTGAGAATTGTATAAGTAAAATAAAAAAAAAAAAATTAATTTTTAATTCTTCTTTAACAAAAGAATTTCTTCAGAATTTAATTGAAGGATTTAAAAAATTTGAAGAAATATATATTTATTTTATTACTTTTAGTGGTTATCCTTTACATAAAGATTTAGATTTTATTTCAATAATTTTAACAGATGAATATGAATTAAAATATGTTATTGAATATAGTGAAAAATATCAATTTAATTTATATGAAAATTCAAAAGAAGAATTTGAGCTAATTAAAAATAATATTATTCAATTTAAAAAACAAAATTCTATTCCATATCAATTTCAATTAATTTTTGAAAATATGGAAAATATATATAAAATTATTGAATTAAATTATAAAAAAAATGAGATTATAAATAATATAAATAAAAAAATAGAAGAAAAAAATAATAGATTTATCATATTAAAAAAAATAGAAGGAAATATAATAAGCAATGAGAAAATTTTTCAAGAAATGAAAATTTATGTTAAAAATATAAATTCTATATTAGAAAATTATCAAACATTAAAAGAAAACAACGATAAATCAAATTTTTTAAAATTTGCAAAAATAGTAAATGACTTTGATACTGTGAATTTTACAAGTGAAAATATAACTAATATATGTATAAATAATATGACTCTTCAAAGTGAATTTAATATAGAAAATAATTCTAAAAAATCATTAAATGATAATAATAATGACAAAAAAAATAATAATGTAAATATTGAAAATAATAATAAAAATAATATTTCAAAATTAAATAAAAATGAAATGAATTTAAATATTTCTATTGACAAAAATATTAATAATAAAACATCCAAAAAATTAAAATTAAGATCAACAACTCCTATTCATAGTTTAAAAAAGGGAAAAATTTCAAAACCAAAATCTCCAAATTTATCTTTAATATCAAAAGAAAATTCTAAATCTCAAAAGAAAAAATTATATAATAATAAATCATATTTAAATAATTTAAATATGCCTTTTCCATTAAACAATTTATTTCAGAAAACAGTAATAAAAAAGAAAATAATAAAGAATGATTTAGATAATGAAAAAACAGAAAGAAATGATAATATAATATTAAATTTAATAAGAACTAATATTAATAATATGATTATAAAAGATTCTAATGTTCCTTTTTCAATTGATAATGATTCTGTTGGTGATGAAGTTTGTCCTTATAGAAATGATAAATTTCAGATTTCTTCTTTAGTTATTAAAAATGAAAATGGGAAAATTTATCCAATTTTTAATAAAGGAAATTTTCAAAATAATTTTCATGATTATAAAATTGATAGAAAAACTTATTCTAATGAATGTTGCATGTCTTGTACTTAATTATTTATTATTCTAATTTATATATATGTTTTAGTTATTCAAATTTTATTCATAAATATTTAAATATGAAAAGTAAGTTTAAATATGTATAAAATTAATTAATTTTTTTTGTGTTTTTTTTATAAATTGAGGTTGCATTTATTATTTTTTTTTTTAATTTATAGATTATATATTCATTAAGGTATTTAAACAATATAAATGTATATTTCTTTTTTTTCATCTTAAAAAATATTTTATTGAAACTCCCATTATCCAAAAATAGTTTATTATTTTTTATTATTTTTTAAATTGAATAAATATTTTTATTTTCATATCAAATGAGACAGCAAAGTTCTTTTCAAATTTTAAAAAACCAAACAAAACACATAAATTATAATAATTGGTCAATTTCTTTAATCCAAAATTTTGATTCTTTAATAATAGAAGTTAATAAAGAAAAATCATTATATAAATATGAAAAGCAATTTTTTAACTCTTATTTAACAACAATTCCTCTTTTTTCTTTGAAATCAATGGATGAAATTATAAATATTATTTTACATTTAATATACAATAATAAAATAAAAATTGAAGAATCTGACACTTCAATTAAATTAATAATAAATCCTTATTCAAAAATGAATTTTTCTTTTAATTTAGATAAAAAAAGTTATTTAATGAATAAAATTGTAAATAAAATAGAGTTTATAGAAAATAATTTTATTCAAGGAATATATAAAAAAAGGGAAAAAATCTTTGAAGTATTATTTAATAAATATGAAAATCAATTGAAAGAACTAAAGAGAGAGGTTGAAAATTTAAAATCTAAAATTGATGATCAAATGAATGAAAATAAAAGATTGAAGGAATTGATTGATGAAATGAATAATAAAGAAAATAAATCAAATAGAAATTCAAAAGATATTTTGATTAAAAATAAGGAAAATAAATTTGAAAAAATAGATCAAAAAAATTTGAAATGTAAAGACAAAAATATAGCACAAATTTCTGAAATAAATAAATATAATAGTAATTCTTCTGCATTAAATCTAATGAAAAAAAATCGAAACAAAAATATAAGACACAATTCAAAGTATAAATCAAATAATATTAGTTATTCAAAGGGTGAACATAAATTATCTTTGAATAATTTAGAAGGAATAAAAAACAGAAATCATAATAATGTAAATATTAATACTCCTTTAAATCAACATTCAAAAAATTATATAATCCAATCTGATTTTAAAAATCCAAAAAATAAATTAACATTGGATAATGATAAAATTGATTTTGGTGAGTCAAAACCATTGTTTAGAAGAAATGATTCTACAAAAAATATATTTATCAATGACAAAATAAAAGGAAATAAAACAACAAATAATAGTCGAGATAAATTTTAACAACACATACATATAAAACAGATAAATTATTTTTTCCTTTTAATCAAAAATATATTAAATATAATCTTTAAAAAATTAATACCAAAAAAATCATAAAAATTATCTGTTTTTATTATTAGAGAATGATTATATTATAATTTAAAAGGAAAATTTATTATTATAAATTTTATATAAGTTAAATTATAATTGTTCATTTTTTTTTAAGTTAAAAAATTATTTTTAAATAATTGTAAAAAATATTGATAATATATTTTTATTAGAAATGTTCTAATCAAAAATAAACAAAAAAATTATTTAAAAAAATAAAAGAAAAAAAATATGATTTTATTAAATTAAATGATACAAATACTTTGTATATTAATTGTCTTAATAAAATCAAAGTTAACAAAAGAAGAAGAGAAATATATAAAAATTCCATTTAAAACTCAACAAAGTGAAATAACAAAAAATAATTTAATTCCAAAATTATTAGAAAATGAAATATATATAGAAATTGAAGTAGGAAGTAAATTACAAAAAATTCCAATTTACATTAAATTTGATTCATATATTTTTTTTTTATCAGGTTCAGACTTATCAAATCCATATTTTAATGAAAAATTATCTGAAACTTTTAAAATAAATGAAACAAAAACTTTTAAATTTCCTTATCAATATTTTTCAGAAGGTTATATTTCAAATGACACAATTAAAATTAATGATAAAGAAATAAAAGAATTTAATTTTATTTTAGGAAATAAATTAAATAAAAATTATAAAATTTATTCTGGACAAATTGGTTTAAGATTAAATAAAAATGGTGCTGAAAGAGATAATAATTTATCAAATAATTGTTTTGTTAAAACTCTTATGAAATTAAATGCAATTTCAACTTCTGATTTTACTTTTAATTATTTCAATAATACTAATGGAGAATTTATTATTGGTTCAAAACCCGATGTTTATGATTCTAATTATAAAAAAGATAAATTTATTAATTTTAAAGGATATAATAAATCATATGATTTAAATTGGAAAATAATTTTTGATAATTTTTATTTTGGAAACTATTCAGAAAAAAAAATAGAAACAGTAATTGAAATTGAATTTGGATTAATGTTATGTCCTGATTATATATTTGATAATTTTATTAAATATTTATTTTCTAATTTTACTAAAAATAATACTTGTCAAATTCAAAGTTATCAAGCTTTCAAATATATTATTTGTAATAAAGATTTTGATGTTAATTCAATGGGAAATTTATTTTTTGAAATTAAATCTTTAAATACAAATTTCACTTTTAATTCACAATCTTTATTTTATAATGTTGATGATATAAAATTATTTGTTTTTATTACTAGAATAACTAATAATTATTGGAAATTTGGAAAACCTTTTTTTCAAAATTTTAATTTAACTTTCAATTATAATAATAAAACAATTGGATTTTATCAAAAAGAAAATGAAAATGAAAATAAAAATAAAGGAAGTATATTATCAACTTTATTTATTGTATTGTTATTTATCATTATTTTTTTTGTAATTGGATTTTTAATATATTATTTCTTTTTTAATAAAAAAGACAATATTGATAGTCAAGTAGAAGAATTATATTCTGGTATTGGAAATACCAATATAGAATTTGAAAAATAAAAAAAGTAAATTTATAAAAAAATAGTTTTACTATATTTAATTATATTATAAAAAATTTATTAAAAATATTAAATAGAAAATATAAAGAAAATGATTTGAAAAACATGAAAATAATTTTTTTTCTTATTTTTATTTTTTTTCATAAATGAATTTAAATAATTATGATAAAATCATCTGAAAAAAGAAAAGAAAATATTTCTTTTAATAAAAGAGATAGTAGTGAAAAAAAAAGGTTAAAAAATAATAATGAAAATAAAAAACTGTTTTTCAATAATTTTATTAAAACAAATTTTTATTCTGAGTTAAAAAGAAAATATGAAAATGAAAAAGATAAATCTCCTTCAAAATTTAATATTACTCCACTAAGAAGAAAAGCAAAACCTATTTTAAAAAAAACTCCTATTAAAATTAAAGAAATAAATAATTCTGAACATAAAAAAAATTCAAATAATAAAAATTCAAGTTCAAAAAAATATTTAGGTAAAAAAAGAGGAATAAGTTTTAATAATAATAAATTAGTTAAAGAATTTAATCCTAAAACTCCTGTAAAAGAAATTTCAAAAAGTGGAATTAGATTTTCTCCTGTTGAAAGAAAAGAATTATTATATTAATATGATAATTTATTATTAAAAAATTAAAACAATTATAATTTTAAAAATATTTTTTTTTATATGGAATATTAATTGTAAATATATGAATAAATTATATGATTTTTATTTTTACGAATATAATTAATAAAAATTTTTGTTTTTTTATAAAATGAAAATTCTTCATAAAAGTAATAGTGAAAGTTCAAATTATTTGAATGAGATTATTTTAAGAACAAGTAAAGAAAAATTAAAAATTCATCCAGAGATTTCTTTATTATTTAAAAGGAATAAAGAGATTAGATTTGATTTTTTAAATAATGTAAAATTAAATTCAATTCCAACATCAAATATTAAAGATGAAAGAATGATAAATTTGATTGATAGTATTAATTCTTTTAAAAATAGTTATATTAATTCTGAAAAATCTTTAAAAAAAATACAAATAATAAAAAATGAAAATAACGGTTTTGAAAAAGATTATAATAATTATAAAAAAAAAATAAAAGATGATGAAATTATTTCTGATTTAAAAGGAAAATATTTAGAAAAAAAAATTAAAATTCCAAATTTATCAAAAAACAATTTATTTGAACCAAATATTTTAATTTCAAAAGATAAAAAATTAAAAAAATTAATTGAATATAATTTAATTGAAAGAAACAAAAATAAAAAATCATTACATTATTTAAATAAAATAAAAAAAGAAGTTGATTCATTAAGAACAGGAAATAAATTAAAAAAAAATAATATTATGGAGGTTTATATGAAAAAAATTAGAAAAAAAAAAATGAATTTTTTATATGAAAAAAAAAAAATTGACATATCTCCTCGAAAAGAAATAATTAAATCTCAAAGAGAAATTTCAGAAACAAAAAAAACTTTTAATAACCTTTTAAAATTTGATAATTTTTTAAATAATGAAAAAAATGAAAAAAACAATTATTATTTAAATCAACAAAATGAAAATTATCAAGAAACATCAAGTGAAAAAATTCCTGCTTTGTTTAAAAATATAAGAAAAAAATCAATAAGAAAATTAAGTACAATAAGTTATGAAGAAGAAGAAAAAGAAAATAATAATTTGTTTCTAAAAATATTTCCTAGAAAATTAAATGATAATATTTCATATAAAAAAAAAATATCTTTAAAATATAAATCATCTTTAGAAAAATTGTATAATAAAATTTCTTCTTCTGATAATCAACTAAAATTTAATAAAAGAATTAAAAATTTTATTAAAAAGAAAGGTTTAAATATGAGTGATGATGTTTCTCCAAAAGAAATTTGTAAAAACATTGATGATTTAAAAGGTAAAATTTTTAAAAATGATGTGATTCTAAAAGACATTGAATTAAGAAAAAAAAATCATGAATATTTAGAATTAACTAATGAACATAATAAATTTATTGAAAAAGAAGTGAATTTTAAAAATATAATTAATAATTCTCAAAATAAAATTATTGAAATATATTCCCTTTATGATAAATACTAAAAATCATAAATTTTAATATGATTATAAAAACAATTTGTAAATAATAATGAAAATTACATTAAATAATAATAATATTAATTAAGTTTATAAATAAATAATAAATATCCTAAAATTAAACTAAATTTTTAAAAGAAAATTTCTTTTAACATATAAATGAATTGAATATAACTAACAAATAAAAATTAATTATAGATAAATAATACTATATATTAAGATTAAAAATTTATTTTATAAAATCCATTAATGAATTTTGAACACTAACACTATACTTTGAAGTTGAATTATTACAATTAACATTAGATTTAATAGATGAAACATCAAATAAATCTGAGTCTTGCATTAAATTTTTCATATTTTTATTATTATAATTTCTAAAATAATTTACCTTTGATTTTTCAACATTATACTTTTGTTCGAATTTCATTTCTTTATAATACTTTAATCTTATTGGAGAATCTTTTTTTAAACTATTATTTTGACAAAAATCATTTTTTGGAAAAACAATTTTAATTATTTTTTTTCCTTTATCATTTAAATTTTGTTTAAAACTTTTTTCTTTAGAATTTTTTTTTGAATTTGTTTTATAAGTACTTTTACTTATATTATTTTTATCAATATTATTTTCTGTTTCACTTTCTTTTGTTGTTATACTTTGTTTTTCTTTTATAAAGTTTTGATTATTTAAAACTTGATTTGAATTTATTATAAATTTATTATTATTTAATTGTTCAATTCCTTTTAATAAATTATTAATTATTGTTTCTTCGTTTTTTTCAAAATATATTATTTCTTCTTTTGTTAATTTATTATTTAATGATGTTACTTTCTCAAATATTATATTAGAATATATTTTAACATTATTATTATTTTTTACAGTCATTGTTTTTAATGTTTTATTCATTGAATCTTGATTTTCATTTTTAACTTTTTGATAACTATTATTTTTTAATATTTTTATATTTTCTTTTCCACTTTGAACTTTACTTAAAGAAAATTTCAGTTTTTTTAATTTAAAATCATAACTTTCATACATATTTTTTTGTCTTTGTCGATTTTTTTCTATTCTATCATAATAGTTATTTGTGATACTATTATTTTTGGTAATTTTCATTATTTTAATTTAAAATAATAAGAAAAAAATGATAATAAATAAAAATTAAATTTTAATTAAATTTTCCAAATATTAATTTATTAATCATTTTTCATTTTTTATATTTACCTATAAATCCTATAATACAATCATTATATTATTTTTATTTATTTGAATATATTCATATATTACATATATCACCATAATAAATTTAAAAAAAATTGAAATTAATTATTAAAAAAAGCAATAAAAAATTTAAAAAAATGATAAAAAACAAAAATTAATCCTATAAAGAAAAGGAAAACCTTAAAAAGAAATCAACTATTTTTAATAAATTCTCTTTCATAAACATATCCATATAAATCATACATTTCAGTTAAAATATTAATTCTATTTTTAAAATCAGAATAATTATAATTATCGATTCCCCATTGAACTTCAGAAAGTGCAGCCATTCTAGGTAATAACTGAAACATTACTCCTCCTTCACTAAAAATATATTCAGTCCACAAATTAGCTTGAACACCAATTACATAATTATATAAATTCTTTTGAATATTTCCATAAGGATTAAAATGATAAACTGTAGATACATTAACTAGTCCTCCAATTGTTCTTGGTTGAGCCCAATGATTTGGATTTTGACTATAATCAAAGTACATATTACTCATTGGACACATAATTACTTCATGACCTAAGTTAACTCCTTTTTCTCCTGAATTGATCCCTCTCCAACTCATTATTATTGCACTTTGTTGTATATTTCCTTCTAATATTTCATCCCATCCTATTATTCTTCTTCCTTTTTCACTTAAAAATTTTTGTATTCTATGTGAAAAATATCCTTGTAAATGATCATATGAATTTATATTTTCTTCTTTTTTCCTTTGATTACATAAAGGACAAGAATTCCATTTATTTTTAGGAGCTTCATCACCTCCAATATGAATAAATTCACTAGGGAAGAGTTCAAGTAATTCATTTAGAATATCTTCAATGAAATTGAAAGTTTCTTCTTTTCCTACACAGAGAATATCAGAAAAAATTCCAAAATTATTCGTAACTTGATATGGTCCTTCACTACAACCTAAATTTGGATATGATGAAAGTAAGGAAAGCATATGTCCTGGCATATCTATTTCTGGGATTATTGTTATAAAATTTTCTTTTGCATAATTTATAAAATCTTTTATTTCTTCTTGAGTATAAAATGAACCATAATTTAAATAACTATCTTCTTCTGTATTTCTTCCTATGTGAGAATTTGTTCTTTGAGATCCTATTTCTGTTAATAATGGATATTTCTTTATTTCTATTCTCCATCCTTGATCATCTGTTAAATGCCAGTGTAAATAATTTAAATTGTGAAAAGATAATATTTGAATGATTTTTTTTAGGAATGATATTGGAAAAAAATGACGAGAACAATCTAACATTATTGAACGATATTTAAATGTTGGGTAATCATTTATTTTTATTGGTGTTAATGATATTTCTATATCACTTGTTTCATCCTTTATTAAGGGAAGAGATTTTCGAATAGTGTTTATTCCATATAAAATTCCTTTTGCTTTTGATGATGATATTGTTATTATATTTTCATTTATTATTATATTATATTCTTCTTCTTTTAATGTAACATCATATAAAAGGAGAATTATGTTTTTTTTTTTTTTTGGTAATTTTGATGATATATTTAATTTTAATTTTGTTTTATCTTCAATAAATGATGAAAAATTTTTCGATAATTTTTCTAAAGGAATATCATTTTTTGGATATATAATTGTGGTGTTTGATGAAAGAATAAAAGGATTTCCTTTCATTAATTCTATTGATTTTGGAAGAGGAATTATTCTATAATTTTCTTCAGTTACTGTATAATTTGATAATATATATTTTAGGAGGAATGATATTATAAACAAAAATATGTTCATTTTTTTCAAAAAAAAATAAAAAAATAATTTATTTATATTTTTTACTTTGAATATTATTATGAATGATTAAAAAAGATAATAATAAAATTTCTCCAAAAAAAAAAAATAATCATATAAAAAATGAAAATGAAAAATATATCCAAAATAATATTACTAATATGTTTAATAAATGGAATAAATGGATGGACAGGTGAATCACTTTGGGAATTTACAATGAAAAACATAACAAAAAGTGCAAGACATTTTTTAATTGACCCAGATAATATAATAGATACGAAGACTAAAGAATACTTAGTAATGGAAATATTAAATTTATATACCAATTTTGGTTTATCCAATTTTCTATTCATAATAAAGAAATTTGATGAAAAAAACATAAACGAGAAATTTTTAAACGACACAATAGATTTAATAGAAGCGAATATAAAGAAAGAATTAACAGAAAAATTAGAGAAAGCATTTATATCAATAATAAGTATAGAAGATAATGTATATAAATATAAATATGGAAGAGAGATAAAATCAAAAGCATATAAAAGAAATTTAAGAGATTTAAAAGAAGTTACAGAAAAATATATGAAAACAAAAGAATTTTCATCAATATTTACTTATCAATTAAGAGAAATGGAAAATATTGTTGAAGGAAATGATGATATTTTACCTTGGTGGGATGATGAACAAACTCCTCATGTAATTGATGATCCTGATTCTCCTGATTTTGATACTGATATACCTGATGTTCCTACTGATAATCCAGATAAAGATAAAGATAAAAATAAAAATAAAAAAAAAAATGAAAAAACTGGAAATGGAGTTTTTGTTGTTATTATTATCTGTTTATGCTTCTTAATTGCTTTTCTTATTTGGCTCTTCTTTGCTCTTGCTAAAAGAGTTAAAAGAATGAACGTCAATAACATCGATTATAATATGTTTGAAAGTCAATTTAAACTTTAAACAATTTTTTTCTTTTTTATTCTTTTTTTAAAGTTCTGGTTTTTTTAATTAATATTTTGTTTTTACATTATTTTTTTTGATTTTTTAATAAAATTATTAAAAAATTATTTTTTTACAATGAATGATTTTTCTTCAGATAAAATTGAGAAATGTGGTTTTCAAAGAATATCAAATTATTTTGGAAATGACGAATCGACATTATCAACAGACATAAATATAAGTTATTCATCATCTTCAATAACAAAGGTAATAAATTCAAAAATTATAAATAATAACAATAATCCAACTGTATATAATAATAATAAAGAATCAAATAATTATAGATTAAATTATTATTACAAATTAATATCAAAAGGAAATTGGAATCCAAAAAGAGAAAAACCAAAAAATAATTCTTTAATAATTTTTGATTGGGATGATACATTATTATGTACAACTTTCATATCAAATAATAATTATGATTTTGATTCAATTTTAAAAAATCCAAATTATCATGATTTATTATATAAATTAGAAGATAAAGTTTTTGAAATATTAAGTTTAGCCATTCAAAAAGGAGAAACTTATATTATTACCAATGCTGAAAAAAGTTGGGTTGAATATACTTCTCAAATTTTTTTTCCTTCTATTTTAAATATTTTAAATCATATTAAAATTATTTCTGCAAGAGAAGAAAATCAATTTAATTTTCCTAATGAAAAAAGAATGTGGAAAATTAATTCTTTTAATCGTGCTTTTAAAAAATATGATTATGAAAGTATTATTAATATTATTAGTATTGGAGATTCTTTTTTTGAAGTTGTTGCCTCAAAATTATTAAATACTCAATTTTATAATAGTTTTATTAAAACTGTTCAATTTATTCAAACTAATAAAATTGAGGAATTAATTAGTCAAATTGATTTAGTTATTAATAAATTTGATTTTATTGTTAACAGTCCTAAAAATTATACTATTAATGTTAATAGAAACAATCCAAAAAAATAAATTCCATATAAAATACACAATAATTTTCTAAGACTTTTTATTTTCTTTATTTAATTTAATTTGTATGTTATTATTATTGTGTTTGCTTGATTAATATAATAAATTTAATATTTATTTTATTAAAGTTAAGTTTAAAAAAATAAAATAAGATTATTTAAATTTTATGCTATTATAAATTATATAAAACATCAAAAAAAAGTATATTTTTTATAATTGAATGTCCTCAAGAATATCTAATTACTTTTAAAATATTAAAAATAAGAACAAATGGTAAAAATTCAAAGTATATGAAGGAATAAATATAAATCATGAAAAAAAATTGTAATAAAAATATTTATTAAAGCTAGTAAAAAAGAAGATATAAAAAGAGAATATATCCTTATTTTACTCAGTTAAAAGAAAAAGTTGCAATTTTATTTCTAATTCTGATTTATTATAATATTCTCTCTATTAATATAAAAAAAAATAATTTAATAATTTTTTTCATCATATTTATTTATTATAAAAAACCATTTCATTTCCCACAACATTTTTTATTTTCAGCAATCCCTTTTTTATCATTGTGACTTAATTTAATACTTTTATTATTATTATCAACAATTTCAACTTTATTTTCAATTGTATTATTATTATTATTATTATCTTTATTAATTAATTTTTGACCAAGAGTTTCAAAAAGAGAATTAATACCAACATTTGACAAAGCAGAAGCAGTAGTAAAAACAGCATTAATTTCTTTAGCATAATTTATAGCATCAATTTCATTAACTTCTTCTTTTTCATATAAATCATTTTTATTTCCAACCAAAGCATAAATAACATTATTTTCACAATTATCTTTTGTTTGAGGTAACCAATAATTTTTTATTTCTTCAAAAGTTTTTTTATTTGTTATATCATATACAAAAACTATTACTTTTGCATCTTTGTAAAATATTCTAGCTAATGAACGATATTTTTCTTGCCCCGCTGTGTCCCATATATCAATTTTTAAAGTTTCTCCATTTATTTCCATTGTTTTTGAATTAAATTGTGCACTTAAAGATGATATACAATTTGAATTAAAGGAATCTGTTATAAATCTTTGAATTATACTTGTTTTACCTACTGCTGTTTCTCCTAATAATACTATTTTTATTGATTCTGTCATTTTTTTTTTGTAATGTTTTTATTTTTTAGTTTTGAATTTTTTAATTTTTTTTCTTAAAAATGGAATTTGATCTTCTTCATCCTGATCCATTTGTTGAAGCACAAAAACATAAATTGAAAAAATTAGTTCAGAAACCTAATTCTTTTTTCTTAGATATTAAATGTAAAAATTGTAAATCTTTAACTCATACTTTTTCATGTGCTCAATCAGTTATTAAATGCAAAAATTGTGGTGAAGTACTTGCTACTCCAACAGGAGGAAAATTAGAATTAAAAGATGGAGTTCATATAAGAAGAAAAGGAGAATAAAAAAATAATAAAAGTAAATACAATAAATATTTAAATATCTTTTGAGAAAAATTTATAAATATATATAAAAAATTATTTCTTTTTGCTTTTAATTAAAATCCCATATTTATCAGGATTAAAATTAATATCTAAATCAATATTCCACAAATATAACAATCCATTTCTAATATAATCAGAATAATTTTTATAAGAATATTGATAAAGCATATTTAATAAATTATATCTTTTAATAGTTTGAGTTCTTAAAATATAATCTTTAGCAGTTTCTTCTTTTTTTTCCCATAAATCAAAAGGAGTTTTCCCATAAATATCTTTAATATAAGGATCAGCCATTTCAAATAATAAAACTAATATACTTTCAATTTGATGATATTCACAAGCTAAATGTAAAGGAGTTCTACCAATATAATTTTTATGATTAGGATTTGCTCCATTTCTCAAAGCGAAACTAATATATAAATTTATATTTCTTTTTGCCATTATATGTAAAATTGTTTCATGTGAATAATCTATCTCTAATAATAGTAATTTATTTTTAAATGTTAAATCTATAAATTGATCTATATTCTCATTCTTTATTGCAAGAAAATATAATTCTGAATCTTTATTTATATATGGTCTTATATTTTCTACATAATATTCTGGAGGTAAATATTCTATATTTAATTTTGCGAATTGTTTTGATGATGATATTATTCCTTTTTTAAATATATGTTTTAATTCATCTTTTGGTATTTCTATTTTAGGTTTTTCATAATTTATTTTTTTCATATAATTATCATCTATTCCATAATTTTTCTTTATTCTTTCTATATTATATAATTGATTTCTTGGACAATAATCTTTCTCTTCTTTTGGAAATAATTTTATGTATTTTGATAAAAATTGATTTCTTAATGAAAAGTCATTTGGAGATATTATTGATTTTGGAATTGATAAATCTTGGTTTATATCTTTTTTTAATTTTTGTTTTTCATTTCCATATGTTTCATTTAATGCTTTTTTCAAAGGATAAAAATCTCTTTTTAAATATTTTTCAATTGGAATTTCTTCAGTAATTACATTTCTTTTTTTATTTTTATCTTCAATATCATATATTTTATCAGGTATAAATCCTGGTTGATGAAATTTTTCTTTTCTTAATAATTTAGCTTTTATACTTTTATTTTTTAAACGTGAAAATTTTTTATTTTTTTGATTTAAATAATAATAACTTACTTGACTTCTATTTATACTTTTATTTATACTTTGATATGTTGATGAAGTATTATTTGTTGAATGATTATTTCCTTTTAACAATATTGAAGTATAAAAATATAAAGGAGGAAATTCAGTTAATTCTTTTTCAAAATTATAATCTTTTAAATATTTTGTTAAGTAATTTATTTCTTTTTTTTCATCTATATAATTAAATCTTGATGGAATTGTTTTATTTAAAAATCCTTCTACTTTAGATAAAAATGTTGGTTTAGCTGTATGAAATATTTTATTTGTTTTTAATAATTTTAATTTCCTATTTGGTTCATTTATGCTTTCATCTAATGTTATTTCTCTTCTCATTTCTTTAAAAAAAAATAATTACTTATTCAATTAAAAAAATAACTTTTATATTATTAATCAAAATAAATATGAATAAGTATTCATCATTATAATTATTATTTTCTTCATCATTTTCACTACATTATTCATCTATAAAAATATACTTCTGAATATAAATGTTTTTTTTTATTATTTTTATTGTTTTTGGTTTTATATATTATTTGTTTTTTTTTTTAATAATTTGATGTATGTTTCGTTATTTAATTATATTATAATATTCTTTTCTTTTTATTATTTATTCATGTATAACTTAGAAAATATAAATAGTGATGTCAACAGAAGTAAAAAATTTTGGAAATGAAAAAGAAAACTTAGAAGTGAAAAAAAAGGAAATGAAAAATGAGAAAGAAAAAGAAGATAAAATTTCCTATTCTAAAATATCAGAAAATAACACATCAGCATCATCAATAAATGATCAAAAATATGAAGAATCAATAGAATTTGAAAATAACTTTAAAAAATATTATATAGATGCTTCTCAAAATACTTCTTTAAATTTTGATACTTATGTTAATTATGGTTTAAAATTAATAAGTCTTTTTCCTTTGGAAAATGACTTCGAAAAACAAATAAATGAAAAAAAAATTTATTTAACTAAAGAAAGAAATTTTAATATAAATAAAAAAACTTTAATTGTAGATATGGATGAAACTTTAATTCATGGAGATGTTGATTTTCAATTTAAATATCATGATGAAATATTAAAATTTAATTTTGGAAATGAAAATGATATTTTAATTCCTTTAATTTTAAGACCTTATCTTTTTGAATTTTTAAATTATGCATCAGAAAAATTTAATTTAATAATTTTTACAGCAAGTGATAAAAATTATGCAAATTCAATTTTAAATTTTCTGGAAAAAAAAAAAAAATATTTCTTAAAAAGAATTTTTAGAGAAAATTGTCTTTATTTAAATCCTGGAATTTCTATTAAAGATTTAAGAATTTTTTCTGATATTTCTTTAAATGATTTAATTTTAATTGATAATTCTATTTTTGCTTTTGCAAATCAATTATCTAATGGAATATTAATTAGTAGTTTTTATAATGATAAAAATGATTGTATGCTTCAAAATTTAATTGGTTATCTTGACATGTTAATAAATGTCAAAGATGTAAGACAAGTTAATAAAGAAAATTTTCAATTTGAAAATTACTTAAATAATATTAAAAACAGTTATTAATTATCATTTAATCATAATAATTAACTTTTTATCATAAATTTGAGGTAGGAAAAACAATGTAATATTAGATTATCTATTTTTTTTTGAAAGAGTGTTTATTATATATAATTTAAGAGTGCTTAATTATATAGAATTTTTATTATAAAATAATAATTATTTATATATACAACATCACTATTATATATTTATTTACTAATTATTATCATATTTCCAAAAAAAAAATAAATAAAAAAAAATATTTAAATAATCTATTTTATAATTCCATAATTAAATTAAAAATTAAACTTTCTTTTAGAAATCAATATTTAAAAATTATTTTTTTAAATAAAAAATAATTTTTTTTAAAAAAAACATTTTAAGAAAAAATGTCAGAAGAAGTGTTCATAAATTCGGTTCTCCAAATTTCTATTCCATCCTTTTCTGAAAAATATGTAAACCAAAAGAAAAGTACAAGTTATTTAATATCAGTAACTAATTTATATTCAAAGACAAAATGGACAATGGAAAAAGAATATGAAGAATTTGTAGAATTTCAAAAGGAAATAGCATCAATTCTTCCAGATCCACCTTTAATTGAAGGTCAATCTCTTTTTAAAGTAACAGCTTTTGATGCTTTACAAAAAAGACAAAAATTATTAGAAAAATTTTTACAAAAATGTTGTGTTAGAAAAGATATAATGTCAAATGATTATTTTAAACAATTTATGGATTTAGAAAATCAATCTCCTGAAATTTGTTCTTTTAAACCAGAAAAATTAAGTGAATCTACAAATGTTTCATCATTAGGAGTGAAAAATTTTATATATTTAAAAGAAGAAAATATATTTTTCATGATTTGTTCTGATATGGAATTTTCATCAAGAGTAGATGCATATATATCAAATGTGACTTTACCTTGGGAAACAAAAAGTGAAAGTCATATTTCAGTTGGTTCATTTATTGTATATAGAAGTACTTTTGATATGAATAAAGGATTTAAATTTAAGAAAATTTATGCTCAAAGTTATACTCAACAAACAGGATGTTTAAATTATGATTATGAATCTTACAATATTAATATTGGTTTAGATAATGGAAGAATTATTTTTTATAAAGTTAATCCAGAATCTAATTTTACTCAATTTGAACCTTATATTGATTTTAATCCTCATAAAAAAAGAGTGACTGGAATTGCATATGATAATAAAACAGGATATATTTATTCTTGTTCTTTAGATAAAAAATTTTATGTAACTGAAATTGGTTATTTAGATAATCCTAGTGAAATCATTGAAGGACCTTCTGGATTTACTAATTTATTTTTTGATAGGAAAAATCAAAGAATTTTTCTCACTAATGAAAATGGAATGATTTGTGTTTATGATACTCAAAATTTTCCTCCTATTTTATTAAATAATATTCAATGTTCTTCTGAAGAATGTATTCTTGGTTTTGATATTAATTTAATTAAAAATTATATGTTTACTACTCATATTAATGGTCAAATCACAATTTTAGAATTAAATTTACCAGGAAAAGAAAAATTAATAAAGGAAATTTCTTATTTTGGAATTGAAACTAAATTAACTTGTGTAATTTATATAAGAGAAGAAAATCAATTAATTACAGGAGATGATATTGGAAGAATTTTAATTTGGAATTTAAAAACTGGAAAAGTTATTTACGCTTGGAAAGCACACGATGGTTGTATTAATCAAATTGATTATAATAATGATAATAAAATATTAATTACTGCTAGTAAAGATAAATTAATTAAATCATGGAGAATTCCTAATAAATGGTTTAATGATGATATTAGAAAATTTGAAGAAAATGAAATTAAAAATATGAATGATACAATGGCTATGCTTAAATTACAAAAAAATTTAAAAGATGATGAAGATTATAATTCTGATGAAGATAGTTTAAATGGATGGGATTTTAAACCTGATTTGGATGAACATTAAATTTTTTCTTTTTTTGTTTTATTTAATTTTTCACTTATTTTAGAAATAAAAAATAAAATTTGTTTATTTAAATGTTTTTAATTTATATTTTTTAAGTTAAAATCAATTTAAAATTAAAATCTAATAATTATATAATGGAAAATATAAAATTTAATTTAATTTATTAATCTCAATTCTTATATAATTTATATTAAAATTTTTTTTCAAAAAATATTACATAGTTTTGATTTTTTAGATTTGATTTTAATTTGAGTATTTCCAAATAAATGATTTAACTGACAAATTTGGCAAAATAACATAATTTTTTCATCTTTTTTTTTATTATTCATTTCATAATTGATTTTACAATCTAAACAAATTAAATGATTTATTTCTTTATAATCAAGACTTTTAATAAGTTTACTATTAATTAAATCTTCAGGAATTGAAACATTAATATAATTATCAATAACTATTTCATTAATTTTTCTCAAACAAAAACAACAATAATTATTAATTAAATGATTCATTCTTTTTTTTGCTTCTTGTTCTTTTTTTTCTAAATCTCTTATTTCAATTTTATTTATTATTTCCTTTAAATCTATATCAATACCACATTCACATTTTAAATTTTTTATTTTTTCAAAACCGTTTAAAATTATATTATTATTTGTTATTGTATATAATTTTTGCATTAAGCAATTTTGACAATATTGACATTTACATTTTATAGAAATTACATTCTTTTTAAATTGACAACAAAAAAAACATAAATTTTTTATTTTTTTCCACCAAATTTTAGAAAAGGAAAAGTTGAATAAATTAATACAATCAGTGTCAGTTATTTTTATTTCTGGATTATTTGATAATATAATTGGTCTCATATAATAAGAATAATTTATTAAATTATCTTTCAAAAAACAATTGAATCTTTTTTCTAAAACTTCATTTATTATTTTTTCCAAACAATTTGAACAAATTGAATTTTTAAATTTATATAAATTTATAAAGTTATTGTTTTTACAAATTGAACATTTATTTATTTTTTCTTCTGAAAAAAAACCACATAAAATTTGTGACAAATCACTTCGATAAAATTTATCATTTATTTCTAATTTATTTTGATAAATTATATGATAATTATTATAAAAATATCCAATTTTAATTAAGTCAATATCATTATTCGAATTTAAGAATTCAATTTCTTTAAATTTTTCCATATTTCCTTCAATAAAAACTACTTTAATATTAATATTAAAAATCTTTATAAGAGTTTGAATAACAAATTTTGA
>JAEEGK010008489.1_pt1 | contig 24230 bp, 24 predicted proteins | sample 8958771 | NCBI WGS metagenome assembly JAEEGK01 (sample SAMN16246547, study PRJNA631951) | gut metagenome | biome: gut microbiome; feature: rumen; material: SC-attached | host: Bos | place: Iran: Karaj | collected 2018-10
ACAAGGCTGTGATTTACTCCTTCTTCCTTTTCAATCCTCTCGATTGATATGTGTCCTTCCAGATGAAGCTGAATGATCCTTAGCTTTTCTTCCTTACTCCATTTCCGATGCGGTACGCCTTTCTTGCTCATCGTTTCTCCCCTTCCGTTCTCCTATTCTACAACATAAAAATGAAAGTAGGCACTTTTCAGTGTCTACTTTCATCTTACCAGGTGCAGATCTGTATCCGGTCCCCGGGTGATTTTCTGTTAATCTGCGCGATTCCTTGCCGTGTTGACGGAGGCGATCAGCATTCTTCTGATCTTGCTGCATCGTACGTTTAGATTTTGAAACTCCTCATCAGTGAGGACTGCTGCCTCATGCATGATCTCCAGCCAATACTCCGTTTCATAGCATTCTTTCAATGCGATTTGAAACTTATTGATGAAATCGGCTCTGCTGGCAGCGTAATTGCCTTCGTGTATGTTGGCACCGATCCCGGTACCGCTCCGAAGCAATTGGTTAATGATTCCGGTCGCCTTGCGGCGATCCCACAGCTCTTCGGTAATGTTGATAATCGTGACCGCAAAGCTCTTGGACAAAGAAACAAGTTGATTATCCGCCACAGAAATTTCTCCTTCTATGCGCCGCAGGCACAATTCATGACGCGCAGCATCAATTCACGCGCCGCAGGCACAATTCACGATGCGCAGCATCAATTCACGCGCCGCAGGCACAATTCACGATGCGCGGCATCAATTCACGCGCCGCAGGCACAATTCATGATGCGCGGCATCAATTCACGCGCCGCAGGCACAATTCACGATGCGCAGCATCAATTCACGCGCCGCAGGCGCAATTCATGATGCGCAGCATCAATTCACGCGCCGCAGGCGCAATTCATTCTTCTATCCAGTGCCTTTCGTGGCTTTCCCACGTTCTTTCGCTGATGATATACCGGGGCCGGCGTTTCGTTTCCAGGTAGGTCTTGCCCACGTACTGGCCGATGACCCCCAGGCTCACGAGCTGGATGCCCCCCAGGAGACAGACCACGCAGATGGTAGAGGTCCAGCCTGCCACGGTGTTGCCCAGGATGGCCTCCACGATGGCCCAGACAGCGATGATCACCCCCAGGATGCTCACCCCGATCCCCAGGCCGGTGATGAGGGAGATGGGCTTGACGGAGAGGCTGGTGATCCCATTGAAGGCCAGGGCCAGCATCTTCTTCAGGGGATAATGGCTCTCCCCGGCCAGACGTTCCGCCCGGTCATAATACACGCTGCTGCTGGGGAAGCCCACCAGGGGGAACATGCCCCGGAGGAAGATATTCACTTCTTCATAATCCGCGAAGTGGTTCAGCACCAGGCTGCTCACCAGCCGGTAGTCCGCGTGGTTGAACACCACCTCCGCCCCCATGGCGGCCAGGAGCTTATAGAAGCCCTCCGCCGTGAAGCGCTTGAACCAGGTGTCCGTGTCCCGCTTGGCCCGGACCCCGTACACCACCTCGCTGCCGGCGAGGTAGGCGTCCACCATGGCGTCCATGGCGCCCACGTCGTCCTGGCCGTCGCAGTCGATGGAGATGGTGATGTCGCATTGATCCCGGGCTTCCATGAGACCTGCCAGCACCGCGTTCTGGTGGCCCCGGTTCCGGCTCTGGCTGATGCCCAGGAAGCGTTCGTCCTTCTCCGCCAGCTCCCGGATGATCTCCCAGGTCCGGTCCTTCGAGCCGTCGTTCACAAAGAGCACCCGGCTCCGGGGACTGATCTTCCCGGCGTTTTCCAGATCCTCCAGCTTCTGCAGGAACATGGGCGCAGTGATGGGGAGCACCGCCTCTTCGTTATAGCAGGGGATCACGATCCACAGGATCGGCTTCGCTTCCATGGCGTCCGCCTCCGTCTCGTAGGGTGATATTTCTTTCATTATACCACTTTCGTCAATAGCCATCCCCAAAGGGCAAAACGTCCCCCGCAGAATCGTCTGCGGGGGACGTCAGGCTGTAGACAAAGCTTCTAACAGCCTCGCAGAGTTCGCGGCTCGCAAGCCGCGAATAGAAACAGAATCATTTTGGGGCGGAATTCATTTCTGCCCCAAAATACATCTATCGCCGCAAGTGTCGAAGTGTACGGCCGAGGCGCGCAGCGGCGATGCAATCCTTTTTCAAATCGGAGCCCAACGAAGTGGGTCCGATTTGAGGGTGTCAAGCGGTTCAGAAGTTGTTCTCCGTCCGGGAGATCAGGTCGTTCTGGCAGTCCAGGGAGAGCTCGTTGAAGTAGGCGGAGTAGCCCGCGATGCGCACCACCAGATCCCGGTAGGTATCCGGGTCCTTCTGGGCGGCCCGCATGGTCTCGGAGGAGACGATGTTGTACTGCACCTCCATGCCCCCCATGTCCATGTAAGTCTGGGTGAGGTTCCGGAGCTTGGAGATCCCCTCCTCCCCGTTCAGCGCGGAGGGGTGGATGCGGATGTTCAGGGCCAGGCCGTTCATGAATTTTCCGTGCTCAAAGCACAGGGCGGAAGAGAGAACGGAGGTGGGGCCGCAGCAGTCCCGCCCCTGGGCGGGGGAGGCAGCGTCCGCGATGGGGACGCCCGCTTTGCGGCCGTCCGGCGTGGCCCAGGTGGTATAGCCCTGGGCTACGTGGCTGGCGGCGCTGTAGAGGCCGCCCTTGAAGATCCGGCAGCGCCGGCTGTAGCACTCGGTGCAGATGTCATAGTAGGCGTCCACCACCCATTTCATCTGCTCGTCCGCGTAGGGATCGGCGTTGCCGTAGTGGGGCACAGTGGAGAGGATCTTCTGCCGCAGGGGCTCGTATCCCTCCCAGTTGGCCATATAGGCGTCGTAGAGCTCCCGGGTGGTACAGAGCTTCTTGTCGAAGCACATGTACCGGATGGTGGTGAGGGAGTCCGCCACCGTGGCCAGGCCCACGGCGGTGCAGCCGAAGGAATTGTACTTCGCTCCGCCGCAGACGATGTCCTTCCCGTTTTCCATGCAGCCCTCCATGCTGATGGAGAGGATGGGGTGCTGGTCGTGGTACATGAACAGGTATTCCACGTAGTTCATGATGCTGACCTGGGCTTTCAGAACGTATCGGGCCATGGCCTTCCAGGCTTCCTTCACCTCATCCAGGGATTGCATCTCATAGAGATAGCCGGTGTGGAGACTGCACTGCTCCCCGTTGAAGGGGTTTTTTCCGTCGTTCAGCGCCATGTCCAGGATGGTGCTGTACTGGGTGTAGGCCTCCGGCGGGGTGGTGCCGTTGCCCGCGGCGTAGTCGTTGCCGGAGCCGGTGATCTCCTGGCAGCCGATGAGGGCGTAGTCACGGGCGTCCCGGAGGGAGAAGCCCAGCTGTTTCATGGCCCAGGGGATGATGACCTCGTCGTTCTGGAACAGGGGCAGGCCCCCCACCAGCTTGTTCACCTCGATGGCGCATTCCCAGAGCTTTTCCGGGGTGTTCTTGTTGATCCGCAGGGAGATGGTGGGATCGTGGAGGCTGAGGCGGCCCAGGGTCTCCAGGGTCATGTAGGTGACAGGGTTGGAGGCGTCCTCCCCCGTATCCGGATCCACGCCCCCCACGGTGGTGTGCAGGTAGGTGTTGCCGATGCCGATGATGACGGTGAGGGGGCCCACGCCGCCGTTATAGAAGCTGTTGATCTTCATGAAGAAGCAGTCGGTGATCTCCTGGGCCTCGTCCATGGTGATCCGTCCCGCCTCCAGGTCCGCCTTCAGATAGGGCCAGGTGTACTGGTCGAAGCGGCCGAAGGAACCGATATCGCCCACCCCGGACATGGCGATCATGGACTCGTACAGCAGGGTGGCCTGGCAGGCCTGGGAGAAGGTCTGCACCGGATTCTCGGAGATCCAGGTGAGGTCGTCCCCCATGCGCCGGAGCTCCGCCTTCCGCACCGGGTCAGCGCACTTCTCCGCCGCGTCGTAGCAGGTCCTGCCGTAGCGCTTCAGCAGGGTGATGGCCCCGTCGCACACGATCTCCACGGAGTTGTAGAACATGTATTTCTCCACGTCCTCCCCCATGAGGTCGTTCCGGTGGGCGTCCATCCAGTCCCGGGCCTGCTTCTTCAGGGCGGCGTAGCCCAGGCTGAGGACCTTGGCGTACCCGGGGGTGGAGTGGCCCGCGGGCATCATGACGATGGGCATGTTCGCCCCAAAGGAGCGGACCCCCAGCCGGTTCAGCTCATCGTAGCCCTCCGGCTGCCAGGCCATGGCCATATCCCCGATGGTGCGGCCCTTCCAATAGCTGCCGATGCTTTTCAGATCCTCCAGCTCCTGGGGGCTCATCACCAGCCGGAGCTCGTCCGTGGGCGGGTTGTGGTACAGCCCGTCCTCTCCCATCTTCCACTGCCCGCTCTCCACCAGGCGGACGTACATGTCTCCGCCGCCCCAGCGGGGGTCGAAGCGGCAGCCGCAGAAATACTTGCTGTTGTTGGCCACCAGGATCTCGTGGTCCTCCACCCGGGTGGTCATCTCCTCGCACATGGCCTTGAAGATCAGGGCGTTCTTGATGGTGGGCACGACGCTCTCATACTTCTGCGCCGCCCGGGTGATGATGAGGCAGCGCTCCGCATCCACATGGTAGACGCGCTCCCGGATGCGCTCGTGCATGAGCCGCATCCTGGGGGTAACGGGACGAAACTGATACATAAAGACCTCCGTTCCGGCTCCGTACGCGGAGGCTCGACCCCGCGCCGGAGCATCCATCGCCCAAAGGGCGTAATTTCCTGATTATCTCCATTGTATGGCAATCCGGGAAAAAAAGCAAGCCGCTCCGGCAGGCGGCACGGTGTTGTTCCGGCGGGCAAACTGTGATACACTGTCTGCAACGAATTGACGGGAGGAAAGACCATGTCCAGCAAAAAGACCCTGAAACAGATTTTGGATGAGAGCAAAGGCTGCTTCCTGGTGCCCTGCGTGTACGACTGCGCCTCCAACCATGCGGTGGAGATGTGCGGCTTCCCCGTGAGCCTCCTCAGCGGAGGCGAGACCTCCATCGCCATGAACGGGGTGATCGACTACGGCTTCACCGGTCTCACGGATCTGGAGTGGGTGGTGAGCCGGGTCTCCCAGACCAGCTCCATCCCCCTGATCGCGGATATCGAGGACGGCTTCGGCGGCCCTCTGGCGGTGTACCGCTCCGCCCGGCGGCTGAGCAGGGCCGGGGCCGCGGCCATCCAGCTGGAGGACTCGGCGGACATGGAGGAGAGCACCCGGCTCCTGCCCCGGGAGAAATACCTGGCCAAGGTCCGGGCCGCCCTGGACGCGCTGGAGGGAACGGACTGCCTCCTGATCGCCCGGTCCAATGCGGATCCCTTCGATCCGGAGGAGATGAAGGAGGGCTGCGAGCGCCTCCAGGAAGCCATCGATCTCGGCGCCGCCAGGGGCCAGTACGTCATCGCCATGATGGTGGCCATCATCAACCTGGAACAGGCGAAGGAGATGGCGAAGCGGGTCACCGGCCCCAAGATCTTCGCGGACGTGCGGGCGGAGAAGGGACCGGACGGGAAGTACCGCCCCTCCGTCACCATGGAGGAGCTCACGGAGCTGGGCTTCGTCATGTGCAGCACCCATTATACCCTGAAGGCCGCCATGGAGGGCATGCTGGAGCACGGGCTGCAGAACTATAAAAACCAGGACGTGACCTACACCTTCTCCACCGCCCCCGCCACGGGGATGGAGAGCTTCTCCGCCTCCGGCATGTTCGATCCCCAGGCCTACATGAAGCTGGAGAACCGGTACACCAGCGGAGATAAGGAATACACCATCGTGGGGCATAAGGTGGAGGATTATCCGGAAGGCTTCGTCCGCCCGGACGTGAAGGAGCGGCTCTGAGATTGAGGATCATCGACGCCCACGTCCATCTTTCCCCTGCCTCCGCCCTGGGCAGGGGGGAGGAACGCCTGGGGAGCCGCCTGGAGAGGAACGGCCGGCGGAGGACGGAAGCCGGCGGCTTCCAGGCCATGCCCCCTTATCTGACGGACAGCTGCTTTTCCGCTGAAGGGCTCATCGCGCTGATGGACGCGTACGAAGTCGAGGCGGCGGTCGTCCAGCAGACCCCTCTGTCTCCCCAGAACGAGGAGACGGCCCGGGCCGTGGAACGGTATCCGGACCGGCTCGGCGGAGCCATGCTCCTGGAGCCCCGGGAGGGCTGGCGGGAGGAGATGGAATACTGGCATAGCCGGGGGCTCCGCAGCGTGAAGCTGGAGATGCGCTCTCTCACGGAGCAGACCATGTACCCCGGGCTGCGGTATACGGAGAGCCGGATGCTTGCCCTGTTTGCCCGGGCGGGGGAGCTGGGGCTCACCGTCACCATCGACCCGGCGCCCACAGACTACGGGATCTATGATCCGGAAGGGCTGCGCAGCGCGATGGAAGCCTGTCCCCATACCCGCTTCGTCCTGTGTCACCTGGCCTATCCCCGGCCCATGGACAGCCCGGAGGGACGGGGAAAGTGGGAGCGGATGGCCGCCCTGGCCGGGCTGCCCAACTGCTGGCTGGACGTGAGCGCCATGCCGGATTTCTTCGGGGAGGAGGGCTGGCCCTATCCCACGGCCCTGGAGCTCCTGGGCCGGGTGCGGGACATGGTGGGGATCCGGAAGCTCCTCTGGGGCTCGGATATCCCCGGGACCCTGTGCTCCGCCGCCTATCCCCAGATGATCGAAATGTTCCGCCGGGGGGATCTGACCCCGTCGGAGCTGGAAGCCCTGTTTTGCCGGAATGCGCCGGAGGCCTATACCCTCCCGGCGGGAAAGGGATAAACATGAAAAAGATCGTTTCCTTCTTCGGGGACCGGTCCGAGCTGTTCGCGGAGCTGAACCGCCGGGCGGAGGATTATGCCCGGACCCTGGGCCTGGAATACCGCTGGGTCCCCCAGCTGCCCTTCTCGGAAGAAGAGGTGGTGGAGGAACTGCGGCATGCGGACGCGGGGATCATCGACGTGGAGCCCTATGGAGAGCCCATCTTCAGCCGGATCCGGGAGAGTACGAAGCTCCTGGTGCGCTTCGGCGTGGGCTACGACAAGGTGGACCTGGCCGCCGCCTCCCGGGCGGGGATCGCCGTGGCCCGGACCACCGGGGCCAATACCGCCGCCGTGGCGGAGATGGCCCTGACCCTTCTGCTGAGCTGCGGTCGCCGGATGAAGATCGCCCAGACCCGCACGGTGAGCGGCGTCTGGGAGAAAGACGTGGGCCATGAGCTCATCGGCGCGACCCTGGGCATCCTGGGCTACGGGGGCATCGGCCGGAAGCTCCGGCAGCTGGTGACCGGCTTCGGCTGCCGGGTGCTGGTGTGCGACCATCGCCTCACCCCGGAGGAGGCCGCCGCGGAGGGGGTGGAGCCGGTGGGACTGGAGGAGCTTTTCCGCCGGTCGGACGCCGTGAGCCTCCATATCCCCGCCCGGCCGGAGAACGAGAAGCTGGTGGACGCTCGCCTCCTGGGGCTCATGAAGCCCACGGCGGTGCTGGTGAATACCGCCCGGGGGAGCATCCTGGATGAAAAAGCCCTGTATGAAGCCCTGAAAGCGGGAAAGATCGCCGGAGCGGGTCTGGACGTGTACGCCCGGGAGCCCCTGCCCGGGGATTCCCCCCTCCTGACGTTGGACAACTGTGTCCTCACCCCCCACGTGGCCAGCCAGACCGTGGAGTCCCTGTGGAACATCTACCGCATGGCCCTGGAGATCTGCGCCGATTTCTTTGCCGGGAAGGGGAGCCCCCATATCCTGAACCCGGATTATACGGGGAAAAGCTGAGATGAAGTATTATCTGGGGGTGGATAACGGCGGGACCTCCACCAAAGCCGCCCTGTACGACGTCCGGGGGCGGGAGCTGTGCTCCGCCTCCCGGGATACGGCGGTGCTGACCCCCGCGCCGGACTGCTTCGAGCGGGACATGGAGGAGATGTGGGAGGCGAACTGCGCCGTCATCCGGGAAGCGGTGGCGGGCAGCGGCGTCAGCCCGGCGGATATCGCCGGCGTGGCGGTATGCGGCCATGGGAAGGGCCTCTACCTCTGGGGCAGGGACGGAAAGCCTGCCCGGAAAGGGATCCTCTCCACGGATAACCGGGCTTATGCCTACGTGGAGCGCTGGCGGCGGGACGGAACGGAGGAGAAGGCGTTCGCCCTTTCCTGCCAGCATCTGATGGCCTGCCAGCCCGTGGCTCTCCTGGCCTGGCTCCGGGACTGTGAGCCGGAAACCTTGAAAAAGGCCCGCTGGGCTTTCGGCTGCAAGGACTACGTCCGCTTCCGTCTCACGGGAGAGGCCAGGGGAGAGCTGACGGACTGCTCCGGAGGCGGGCTGGTGAATCTGCGCACCCGGAGCTGGGACCGGGCCCTTCTGGCCCTCTACGGGCTGGAGGATGCGGAACCGCTCCTGCCCCCCCTGTGTCTGTCGGCCGACCGGGCGGGCTGCGTCAGCCGGGAGGCGGCGGAGGCCTGCGGCCTTCCGGCCGGGACCCCGGTCTTCGGAGGAGCCTTCGATATCGACGCCTGCGCCATCGCCGCGAACGTGCTGGATGAGCGGAACGTGTGCATGATCGCCGGGACCTGGAGCATCAACGAATACATCCGGCGCGAGCCTGTACTGGTCGGGAACGCCACCATGAACTCCCTCTTTTGCCTGCCGGAATACTATCTCATTGAGGAAAGCAGTTCCACCTCCGCAGGGAATCTGGAATGGGTCATCCGCACCCTGCTGCCGGAGGCGAAGGCGGAGGCGGAGAGCCGGGGGGAGAGCATTTACGGCCTCCTGGACGCCTGGGTGAGCGAGACGGAGAAGGACGCCTTCGTTCCCCTGTTCCTTCCCTTCCTCATGGGCTCCAACGCCCACCCCAACGCCCGGGGCGTCTTTGCGGGCCTTTCGGCGGACATGGGGCGGGAGCAGCTGGCGAGAAGCGTATACGAGGGTGTGGTTTATTGCCACAGGGTCCATCTGGAAAAGCTGATGCAGTCCCGGGACGCGCCGCCGGATTGTATCCGCCTGGCGGGCGGAGCTGCCCGGAGCAGAGTATGGTGCCGGATGTTCGCGGATATCCTAGGCTTTCCCGTGGAGCGGCTGGAGGCTGCGGAAACGGGCGCCCTGGGCTGCGCCATCCTGGCTGCCGCGGGAACGGGAGCCTACCCGGATCTGACTGCCGCCGCCCGTGCCATGAGCCCCGTCGGGGAGCGGTTCGAACCGGACCGGGAAGCGGGACGGCGCTATGAAAAGCGCTATGGGCTCTATAAACGACTCATGGACTGCCTGGATCCCCTGTGGGGAGACATGCAGGGAGTCATCGAAGGAAAATAAAAGCGCCCGCGGCGGGGGATCCGCCGCAGGCTGGGATCAGAAAGAAAAAAACGAAGGAGAAAAACGATGAACAATAAGGGTACAGGCGCCGTCTTCTGCCTGATCGCCGCGATCCTGGCGGCCGCAAGATATATTGCCGCCGCTGTGTTTATGAGCAATGTGACGTCCTGGAACGCAGAGCTCTTTCAATGCGGTCTGAATTACGTGGGTTCTCCCCTGAAGATCATGGCTGTCATTTCCCTCATCGTGGGGATCGTTTTTCTGGTCCTCGGCGTCTGCCAGGACCTGAGAAAGACAAAAAAGGACTGACGCAGGAAAACCGCCTCACCCCGTGAAGGTATACATGGCGATCTCGTCATGCTCCCGGTTGGCGGCCACGATCACGTCCGCCCCGGATGAGTTAACATAATGCATCACGTTGGCGCTGCCCGCGGGCTGCTCCATGACCTCCGCATGATAGTCCCCTCCGGCCGCGTCCCAGGTGATGGCCACGGTCCCCTGGGTGCCGCTCCGCCAGCCGACGATCCAGGCAGGCCTGCCCCCCAGGGTGCAGCACCAGGTGGCATGGAGGAAGGCGGTCTCCTTTTCCGGCAGGGGCAGCTTCCACCGGGGTACGTAGCGGCCGAAGTCGTCCAGGCGCCAGATGGTCAGACCGTTTCCGTGGAAGGGACTGATGCAGCCCAGCTCCTCCTGTCCGTCCCCATCCAGGTCCGCCAGGATGGAATCGCTGCTGGGCACGGCGCAGAGTTGCCGGATCGTCCATTCCCCCTCCGGCGTTTCCGGGGGCGTATAGAGGAAGGTCCCTTCCTCGCAGCCCACCAGGCCTTCGTCATACCCTTCCCGCCGGAGCTTGCAGAAGCCGTGGTTCTGCAGCAGGCTCTTTCCCGCCTGCCGGAGCTCCAGACCGGCGCAGGTCCGCAGGGCCAGGGGATCCTCCGGGAGCAGCGCCGCGTAGCAGGCGCCGGGATCCCGCCAATCCCCGGGGTAGGCGCAGGAGGATTTCAGGCAGCACACCAGAAGCCAGGCGCGGCCTCCCCGGCGCAGGATGCCGATGCGGTGGGCGTAGGGCGCCCTGCACAGGGTATGCACCGCCCAGCCGCCCTCTGCTTTCGGGAAGGCCAGCACGATCTGCGCCTCGTCCGCGTCATCCGGACCGTAGAAGCGCTGCACCGCCAGAAAATCCCCTTTGCCGCCGGGGACCTGTTCCATGCTCATCACCCCGCCGGGAGAGGTCCAGACCGTATCCAGGAGCCTGCCCTCCTCCGAAAACAGGAGACAGGCGTCCTCCTTTTCCGAAGCGACCAGGAAGCCGTTTTTCTGCGGCCAGTCCAGGACGGCGATGGAGTAGCATTTATCCAGCGCCGCCAGCTTCCGTTTCGCAAAGCCCATGTCCACACCTCCGCGTTCGTTTTTTTTCAGTATACGCTGCGCCGCAGCCCGGCGCAACAGGAGAACAGCATGATGGAATATTCCCTGGGTTTGTATGAAAAGGCCCTGCCCCCTGCGGAGGACCTGGTCTCCCTTTGCCGGAAGGCGCGGGAGGCGGGCTTCGACCGCCTGGAGCTGAGCATCGACGAGTCGGACGCCCGTCTTGCCCGGCTGGACTGGAGGGAAAGCGCCCAGCGGCAGCTGGGCATCCGGAGCCGGGAGGCGGGGGCGGCCATCCGTACCCTCTGTCTCAGCGGCCACCGGAAATATCCCCTGGGGGCCCGGGATCCGGCTGTGCGGGCCCGTTCCCTGGAGATCCTGAAAAAGGCGATCGCCTTCGCCGCCAACGCGGGGATCGGCATCATCCAGCTGGCGGGGTACGACGTGTACTATGAGCCGGGGGACGAGGGCACCGTGTCCCGGTTCCGGGATGGACTGTTTCAGGGTACAGCCTGGGCGGCGGAGGCGGGGGTGATCCTGGCCTTCGAGACCATGGAGACCCCCTTCATGGATACGGTGGAAAAGGCCATGGCCTGGGTGCGGGAGGTAAACTCCCCCTGGCTGGGCCTGTACCCGGATATCGGGAACCTGCAGAATGCGGCGGTGAAATACGGCCGCAGCGTCACGGAAGACCTGGCCCTGGGGACGGGGCATACCTTCGCCCTCCACCTGAAGGAGACCCGTCCCGGAGTCTATCGGGATATGCGCTTCGGCGCCGGAGGCCATACGGATTACCCAGGCTGCCTCCGCACCGCCCTGGCCATGGGGGTCCGGCTCTTCACCGGAGAGTTCTGGTACCACGGGGAGGAGAACTGGGTTTCGGAGCTCCGCCGGGCCAACGCGTTCCTCCGGGAGAAGATCGAAGAGGCGGCGGAAGGACGCTGAGACGGGAGAAAACTGACACCCCGGCGCAACTGCGCCGGGGTGCTTCTGCGTTCATTTGTTTTCGGGCCCCTCCGGGCGGTCCCCCTCGATTTTCTTCTGTTTGCGGCGGCGATACCGGGAAACCAGGATGACGATCAGGGCGATGACCACCGCGAGGGCGAGGATGATGAGGGGATAATTTTCCGAGATCACGTCCATGGGGCCCGGCAGCGCGACGTCCAGCAGGACGAGGCGGGCGCCGATGCGGCGGATGAAGCTGGTCAGCAGGTCGAGTATCATGTTCAGTCCTCCTTCTTATCTGCCGGGCAGAAATCGTCAATCCTTCGGAGCGTCGGAACCGGTCCCGTTCTCTTCCCGGATCTGAGCGGCGAACTGCGCCTGTGTCCGCGCGGCCTCCTGCTCCAGGGTCTTTCTCCGATGTCTGCGGAACAGAGCGACGATCAGCAGGACCAGCGCCGCGAGGACGATGATCACGATGAACAGGATCGGGGGATAAAAGATCGCGGTCGCCGGCATGGCCGCGTCCAGCAGGACGAAGCGGGCGCCGACGCCGAAGAGGATGGTTTTCACCAGATCGAATACCATATGGGACCCTCCTGTTTTTGACTGTCCGCTTCCCCGTGGGGGAGCGGATGCGCTTATTCTTCCTCTTTCTTCTCCGCTTCCGGCTCATTCTTCCTGTGCCGACGGAACAGGAAGCACAGGAGGACGATGATCAGAGCGGCCGCCAGGACGGGGAGCAGGATCCGCAGGGCCGAGACCGCGACCGGTATGCCGGGCACGGCGACGGGCGGCTCCGTTTCCGGCGGTTCCGGGATCGCCACGTCCAGCTGAAGGAAACGGGTACCGAACGTTCGGATGATGTGTCTCAGAAGATCGAAAAACATGTCGTGCCCTCCTTATTTCAGCGTCCGGTTCAGCACATAGGCGCTGCCCAGGGACAGGATCACGATGAGGATGCCGTTTATCAGATACCCGAAGCTGCCGAAGAGGAACACCGGCAGCAGACCGGTGAACAGGGCGGCGGTGGTGACGCCGAAGGCGGAACCGGGGCTCTCCCGGATGACGCTCAGCAGCATGCCGAAGGTGATGGACATGGTGAGGGAGAAGCAGAATACCCCGAAAACGGAGACCAGCATCAGATCCTTGCCGAAGAGCAGGAAGGGGATGCACAGGACCGTGGACCATACGCCGGTCCTTCTCGCTCCGAACCGGTCCGCCAGATAGCCCCCCAGGGCCTTGCCCAGCCCCATCATGCCGAAGAGGAAGAAGCTCTGCCAGAGTTCCTTTTTCCAGGAGATGGGGATGGCGTAGCCGATGAAGGAGCGCACCGCCGTCACGGCAAAGGCGGCCAGACATACGGCGGAATGCCGATCCGGGTTTTTCACCAGGTCGAAGACCGGATAGGATACGTCCCGCTTCAGCCACCGCCTGTTCGTCAGCAGGACCAGCACCTCCACCGCCGCCAGGGGCAGGATCAGCCAGGACCGGGAGAGATGCAGGGCGCCGCCCAGAAACTGGCCGGTGACCACGCCGAAGGAGCCCCCCGCCACGAACAGAGCGCTGTGCAGCAGTCTGCCCCCGGACAGGACCGTGGTGCTGACGGCCCCCGAGACATGGAGACAGGCGTTCCCCAGGGCCAGGAGCACCAGGCCCAGGATGCTCAGAGCGTCGGCGCTGCCGGTGATCGTCAGCACGCCGACCAGCATCAGCACGGCGCCGATGCTGCCGATATCCAGGGCTTTGAACCGGCGGTTCAGGTCCCCGATGGGACCCTGGATCACAAAGGCGAAGAAATCGAAGAGCAGGGCCGCGCCCCAGAGGAGGCCGCCGCTTGCGGAAAAGTACCCGGAGAGGATCGTGAAGCAGACGATCTCCACCAGGGCGTGCACGAAGAAATAGCATACGCCCTGGCTCAGCCCGGGGTATCCCCTAGCGCTGCTTTCTCTTTTCATGGATGATCCCCCTTGCCAGACAGATGAGCCAGAAGATCCCCGCGGCGCCGCACAGGACGGCGAAGCCGGGGATCATCGCCTCCCTCGACGGCCTGCCCAGGATGGCCCACAGCCCCAGGCCCAGCCCCAGGGAGACCGTGTTGCCCGCGAAGGAGACCAGCAGGCACCGTCCCGGTTTGGCGCCCCGGATCAGGATCCGGTACAGGATCCCCTCCCCGATATAGGCCAGGATCAGCTCTCCCAGCAGCAGGCTCAGCCAGCCGTCCCACAGGGCGGAAAGGGGCGTGCCCGCCAGCAGGGGAAGGCACAGGCCGTTGAGGAGCAGGTTGGTGAGCAGGTTTATTAGGGCGCTGATGAGCAGGACGTAGAGATAGCCGTCCCGCTTCCGGAAGGCACAGGCGGCGATGGGACTCTCCGCAAACGCCGTGATCAGGGCAAGCAGGATCAGCACCATGGCTCAGACCCGTCCGCACCGGAAAACCCACCCATGAGACCGCCCCTTTCTGCCGGTAAGACGCTTTATTCCGCCTTTTTGTTCCGCTTGTACAGGATGTTCAGGCCCCGGAGGAGCAGCTCCGGCTCCATGTGGATCTCATGGCGGCACAGGGGAGTGATGAAGGGAGCCAGGCCGCCGGTGGCGATCACGGTGGATTTGTGCCCCAGTTCTTCATGCATCAGGTCGATCATCCCGTCCAGCATGCAGGCGCTGCCGTACATGATGCCGCTGCGCATGCAGTCCGCCGTGTTGCTGGCCACCACCCTGCCGGGGCGGCCCAGGCTGATGGCGGGGAGCTGGGCGGTCCTCCCGGTGAGGGCGTCCAGGGAGACCCGGACGCCGGGGATGATGACTCCGCCCATGTACTTCGCGCCGGGTTCCACCACCTCCATGGTGGTGGCGGTGCCCATGTCGATGATGATCAGGGGCGCCTCATACCGTTCCAGGGCCGCCACGGCCACCACGATCCGGTCCGCCCCCGCCTGGGAGGGCATATCCAGACAGAGCTCCAGTCCCGTTTCCATGGAGGAGTCCACCACCATGGGGCGGCGGCCGATGATCTTGTACACCCCGGCCCAGACGGAGTTGAACACCGGCGGGACGACGGAGGAGATGATGCAGTCCCGGATGTCCTCCTTCTGCACCCCGTTGGCCTCCAGCATGCTTTTGATCTCCACCCCGTACTGGTCGGAGGTCCGGGCCCGGTCCGTGGCGATGCGCACCTCGAAGCAGATCTCGTCGCCCCGGATGCAGCCGATGGAGATGTTGGAGTTTCCGATATCGATGGCAAGAAGCACGGTCAGTTCCTCCCTCAGGTTTTCTTTTTCAGCGGCAGGATCTTCGCCCGATACAGGGCGGAGCCCACGAAGCCGGAGACGACGGTGCATACCAGCATCTCCACCACGGCGTTCACCCCTACGAAGGCGCAGACGAACACCAGAAAGCTGCGGCCGTTCATCAGTCCCCGGACGTATTCCGTATTGCCGAAGAGCAGTACCAGGGCGCTCATGAAAAAGGCGGTGTTGAGAAAGGCGGAGCAGAAGCCCGCAATGAAACAGGCGGGGCGGAAGCCCGGCTTTTTCTCCAGGGCCCGGAAGATGACCCCCACCAGGAAACCGTCCAGGGCCCGGGGAATGAAGCGCTGGATGAAAGCCAGAAAGGGGTCGATGCTGAAGAGCGTGATCCCCATGCCGCTGGGGATGCCGATGCCCAGGCACTGAAGGAAGCTCAGCAGACCGAAGACGCAGCCCATGATCAGGCCTCCCACAGGTCCCAGGGCGATGGCCGCCACAGCCAAGGGGATCACGTTCAGGGTGATGGAAAGCGGGCCGATGGGGATGGTCCCGATGGGCGTGAAAGAGAAGAGGATCAGCAGCGCCGTCATCAGGCCCAGAATCGCCAAGGCCCGTACATCCATGCTTTTGTTCATTTTTCATTCCTCCTGCTGCCCTTCCGCTTCTGCGGATAGGGCGCGATCGTATTTTCGGACCGGTTCGGGCCGCCGCTCCTGGGGCTCCTGTCTGCGGATGCCCCGGATCTGCCTGTCCCGGTTTCTGCGCATTATATCACAGAAAGGGGAGATTGCAAGAGGCGGGGCGGCAGTTTCCCCCGCGTGAGGTTGCAGTTTGTCTCCGCCTCGGGTATAATCCCCATAAAAGCAACCATGGGAGGCGACGCACATGCTGAAAGGAAAAACCGTACTGCTGGGGGTCACCGGGGGGATCGCGGCCTATAAGGCGGCGTACCTGGCGTCTGCCCTGGTGAAGCTCCATGCCCAGGTGGACGTGGTGATGACGGAGAATGCGACGAAGTTCATCGCCCCCCTCACCTTCGAGCACCTGACCGCCCGGAAGGCGTATACGGATACCTTCGACCGCTTCACGGTGAACGAGGTGGAGCATATCGCCCTGGCGGACCGGGCGGACCTGGTGATCGTGGCCCCGGCCACCGCCAACATCTGCGCCAAGATCGCCCACGGCCTGGGGGACGACATGCTCAGCACCACCCTCCTGGCCTGCCGCTGCCCCCGGCTCATCGCCCCGGCCATGAACACCAATATGCTGGAGAATCCCGCCACACAGGATAATCTGAAGCAGCTGGAGAAATACGGCTGGACCGTCATCCCTCCCGCGGTGGGCCGTCTGGCCTGCGGCGCCACCGGCCCGGGGAAGCTCCCGGAGCCGGAGGTCATACTTCAGTACATCCTGCGGGAGATCGCCCTGCCCCACGATCTGGCGGGGAAGAAGATCCTGGTCACCGCCGGACCCACCCGGGAGCCCCTGGACCCGGTGCGGTACATCTCCAACCATTCCTCCGGGAAGATGGGCTATGCCATCGCCAAAATGGCCATGCTCCGGGGGGCGGAGGTCACCCTGGTGAGCGGGCAGACCGCCCTGGAACACCCTCCCTTTGTGGAGACCGTGCCCGTGGTGACGGCGGAGGATATGTTCAACGCGGTGACGGAGCGGGCGGAGGCTGCGGACTGGATCATCAAAGCCGCCGCCGTGGCGGATTACACCCCCGCCCAGGTGGCGGAAAACAAGGTGAAAAAGAAGGAGGGGGACCTTTCCATCCCCCTGAAGCGCACCCGGGATATCCTCCTGTGGCTGGGGGAGCACCGGAGACCCGGCCAGCTTCTTACCGGCTTTTCCATGGAGACGGAGAACCTGCTGGAAAACAGCCGGGCGAAGCTGACGAAGAAAAACGCGGATATGATCTGCGCCAACGACCTGCGCCGGGAAGGCGCGGGCTTCCAGACGGATACCAACGTTCTCACCCTCATCACCCGGGAGGATATCCGGGAGCTGCCCCTGCTGAGCAAGGAGGACGCCGCCCTGGCGATCCTGGACCGGCTGAAGGAGCTGGAAGGGGAGAAGACCGGAGAATGACGACCCAGAGATGAAAAAGCTTTTGCGGAAACCCGGCTTCTGGATCGACCTGCTGGGGCTGGCGGTCCTGGGGGCGGCATGGGCGCTGTGGTACCGGGGGCAGAAAGGGGTCTCCGGCCCCGCCTTCGCCGCCTCCCTGGTCACCGTCGTCCTCTTTGCCCTGGTGTGCCTGCGCTTCGTGCCGGTGTGGATGCGGGCCTGGAGCGGGCGTCCGGCGGAGCCCGGCGGGGGAGGGGACGAGCCCCCGAAAATGGGACTGCGCATCTTCGTCCTTCTGCTGGGGCTGGATATCGCCATTCTGCTCCTGGCCTGGGGAGTGTGGCGTTTCGCCGGGGAGGAAGGGAGCTTCCGGGAGTACCTGGATTTCTGGCGCTGTCTGGACAGCGGCCAGTACCTGGATATCGTCCGGGGCTGGTACCCCTCGGAGGGGGAGATGGACTCCCTGGTGCGGCTGGTGTTCCTGCCGGGCTATCCCGTGCTGGTGCGCCTGGTGTACTTTATCCTGGGGGACGACCTGGTCTCCGGCCTGATCGTCTCCGGCCTGGCCTTCGCCGGGGCGGGGACCGCCCTGTACCGGCTCCTGCGCCTGGACCTGCCTCATGGGGACGCCCTCCGGGGGATCAAATACCTCTGCCTCCTGCCCGGGGTGTTCTTCTTCGCCGCGCCTATGAGCGACGGCCTGTTCCTCCTGCTCTGCGCTCTGTGCCTGTACCTGGTCCGGAAAAAGCGCTGGGCCCTGGGCTGCCTCTGCGGCGGCGCGGCGGCCTTCACCCGGAGCCTGGGTCTGAGCCTGCTGATCCCCCTGATCTTCCTCCTGACGGAGGAAGCCCTCCGGGAGCGGGACCGGCTGAGGGCAGGGGAGCGGTTCCGGCGGATCGCCCTGCGGGCGGTCTCCCTCCTCCTGATCCCTGCGGGCTTCGGGGTCTACTGCTGGATCAACTACCGGGTCTCCGGGGATCCCTTCAAGTTCATGGAGTACCAGAGCGAGCATTGGCATCAGCACCTGGGCTGGTTCTTCCATACGGCGGCCTACCAGATGGACTATGCCGTCAACGATTTCACGGAGAAGCCCCAGGTCTTCCTGGGTCTCTGGCTGCCCAATCTGCTGTTCAGCTTCGGCTGCCTCACCCTGATGTTCTGCACGGCAAAGAAGCTCCGCCCGGGGTACACGGCCTGGTTCATCGGCTATTACGCCGTGGCCTACGGGGCCACCTGGCTCCTCAGCGGGCCCCGGTACCTCATCGCCCTGATCCCCGTCCCCCTGGCCATGGCCCTGGTGACAAGGAAAAAGGCGGCGGATGCCGTCCTGACCGTCTGCTGCTGCTTCCTGGCGGTCCTGTACTTCATTGCCTTCATCCTCCGCTGGCAGGTGTGGTAAAAACATGGGGGGCTGTTCGAGTGAACAGCCCCCTTTTTTTGCTTGTTTACGCCGCCGTGAGCACTCCGTCCTTCATTCGCAGGACCAGGTCGGCGGTATCCGCTACCTCCGGGTCGTGGGTGACCACGATGACGCAGCGACCCTCCTCGTGGGCCAGACGGCGGAGAATATCCATGACGATCCGGGTGTTTTCCCCATCCAGGTTTCCTGTGGGCTCGTCCGCCAGGAGGACGGGAGCCCCGCTGCATAGGCTTCGGGCAATGGCTACCCTCTGCTGCTCCCCACCAGAGAGGGCAGATGGAAAACGCTTGTGCTTGCTCTCCTCAATGCCTACCTTCACCAGGGCTTCCGATGCTCTGATCCTGGCCTGATTCTCCGGAGTGCCCTGCATCTCCATGGGGAGGCATACGTTTTCCCGCACCGTGAGCAGGGGCAGAAGGCAGAAGGCCTGGAAGATGATGCTGACTCCCTCCCGGCGGTACTTGTCCAGGTCCAGGGATCTCAGGTTTTCCTCCCCCAGAACCACTTCCCCGTCACCGGGGACATCCAGGCCCGCCAGCATGCTCAGCAGGGTGCTCTTTCCGCTGCCGCTGGGACCGACTACTGCGTACAGCTTTCCGGCTTCGAAACCGTAGGTCGCGTTCTTCACCACAGGAGAAGTTCCTCCGGGATAGGTGTAGGATACGTTTTCTAAAGTCAGTGCATTCATGCTGAAACCTCCTGAAAATGATGGGTTCAGGCTCCCTCTCCGAGGGAGCTGGCGCGGAGCGCCTGAGGGAGTGCCGCTCATAGAAGCTCTTTCGATAGAACTGCTTATCGTTACGCTCCTTCCGTCTTCGCCGCAAAGCGGCGAATCCACCTCCCTCAGAGAGGGAGGCTGAGAGCTGCTGGTCGTTACGCTCCTTCCGTCTTCGCCGCAAAGCGGCGAATCCACCTCCCTCGGGGAGGGAGGCTGAACTCCCGCTCCTCGCCCCCCGGAAGGGGGATCCAATGGGGGAAACCGCCGCGCGGTTTCCCCCTTGGCCGTCGGGGAGGGATTCCAAAGGGGACCGCCTGTCCTATCCATAGTCCCGGCGAAGCGTATGCTTCGTCGGGAAGAGGAGGAGCAACCGAACGCCTGCAAGCTGGCGCGGCTCTTTCATAAACCGCGTCAGCGCTGCCCGCGAGGTCCGCGACGACGAAGGTCCCCTTTGGTGCGCCTTTGGTGACTTTCCCCGCAATGGGAAAGTCACGCCCCCCGGCAGGGGCCCAGCCGGCGAGGCGACTTAGTGGGTATGGAAACCCCTTCGTGTTTTATTCCTTTGCCTGCAGCTGTTCCAGCACCCGCTTCCGGGCGCAGAGCCAGGCAAACACGCCGCTGCCCAGGGCGCAGGCGGCCAGGTGGGCGGCCAGGTAGATGGCAAAGGGCCGCAGAACCGTTGAAAACGCCGGCTTCTGGATCAGGATCACCAGGACGAAGCCCAGAAGCAGACCCACGAAGGCGCACAGCACCTGGGCCAGGGTATAGATCCCCACGCATTTTCCCTTCTTTGCCCCCAATGCCCGGAGGACGCTGATCTCCCGGGATGCATGGAGCACCGTCAGTCCCGGCAGGATCCCCCCCAGCAGCAGGGCCGCGGCGATAGTCAGGGGATACAGGGTCTCCAGCAGCCGGTGCATCTCATAGATCCGGTCCGCGTAGGAGGTGTCCATGGTGAAGCTGACCTGGCCCTTCTGCCCGTCCCCCGCGCCCTTTGCGTACTCCGCGAACTCCGCCGCCCGATGGTAGTCCACCAGGGTGTACCGGGCGATATCCAGGCAGAGGAAGCTGGTTTTTTCGCTGTACAGGCAGTACAGGCTGGTGTTCCCCAGGGCAGGGGTAAAGACGTTGTAGTCCAGCCAGTCGGACTGGACGAGGCCCACAATAACGGCGAAGGGCCGCCGCCGGTCCCGCAGCTCCTCCAGCGTTTCCCCGGGCTGAAAGGGGTTTCCGCCCTGGCTGAGGTTACTGAGCCAGTTCCCCTCGTTGATGCGGAACTTGTCCCCCAGGCCCTTGCCCAGCGCCTCGGCGTATTGGGCGTTCAGGATGCACACGCCCCGGGGGGATGCCAGGAAGGTCTCCTCATCCCAGCCCTCCGCCCAGACCACCGGGTCCTTCACCAGCTCATCCAGGCGGTTCACGAAAAACACCGTGACGGGCGTATTCCCGTCCAGCTCCACCAACACGCCCTGGGCCACGTACTCATAGTAGGGGTCCCGCACATAGCCGGAATTCGCCACCTTCTGGGCCCGCTCATAGCTGAGGCCGGTGAACACCGGTCTGACCTCCACCTGCTGATACAGCTCCCCGTAGATCCCCCGGAGCACTGTCACCAGGCCGAAGGCAAAGGCCAGCAGCGCCGCCAGGCCCAGGCTCAGCAGGCTCCGCCCCAGGTTCCGGCCCAGAAGGCGGAGGAGGTAACGAAGAGACCCGTTCATTTTTGCTTCTCCTGAATGAGCTCCAGGACGCTCTTCCGGCGGATCAGCAGCAGACCCAGGAAGGCCAGGATCGCCAAGAGGACCAAGAAGCCCAGGGCCCCCAGGAGGAAAAGGGTCAGGGGCGCAGGGGCATGGGCCGCCTCCGCAGCAAGCTGCCGGGCCGTCACGATGCGCGCGACCGCCAGGCCCGCCAGGGTGGATACCAGGCCCAGGAGCAGGAAGGGTACATACAGGCGGTTCCCCGCCTCCCCCTTCTCCATGCCCAGGGCCCGGAGGATGCCGTACTCCCGCTTCTTCCGGCCGATGAAGAGCCACACCGTGAGCACCAGGGCGAAGAGGGCCGCGGCGGCGAAGATCAGGAGCTTCACCAGGGCCAGCTTCCGGGACTGCATGAGGCTCTCCCCGATCTGGAGCCAGCCCCCGTCGCTGAATTGATAGGTCAGGCCCAGGGCCTCCACCCGGGGCAGGCATTCCTCCACAAAGGCGGAGATCTCCTCCGCGTTGCCCACGATGAAGCTCACTTCACTGGGCTTGAATTCATGGCCCTGGGCGTTCCGGCACTCCGGCAGAAAGGACGTGGGAACGAAGATCGCGTTGTTGCTCCAGCACCAGAACCAGTCCTGGTACACATGCTTCCCCTCGTTCAGGTCCCGCCAGGCGCCGATGATGGTGAATTCCTGCCGGGTATATTCCGTGTTCTGCCGCCCCCGGGTGGAGGCCACGGCCCCCAGGGGGGCGTACTGCTCGGAGAGGTAATTCCCCAGGTCCAGGGTGAGGGTATCCCCCACGCTGAGGCCGCTCATCGCCAGGAAGTCCGTGCTCACCACGCACACCGGCTGTCCCGCGTCCTGGGGGGTAATGAACCGCCCCTCCTCGCAGATCATCCGGGATTCCGAGACCCGGCGCTGGGCGGCCATATCGTCGCAATATACCAGGTCGAAGGTGTGCACGTCGTCTTCCGTGACCCGGATGAGCTCCCGGAGGTCGGCGAATTCATCTGTTTCCAGCCAGTTTTCCGGAAGATCCGTGATATCCACAAAGTAGGGCCACCAGCCCAGGATGCTGTCGTCCCCCACGTTGAAGCCGTTGAAGAATTTTTCGCTGTATTCCCGATAACGGTCCTTTTCTTCATCCGCTGCACTGACATACTCCTCCGCGTCCTTTGTCAGAAGCACCATGACATAGCGATGTCCCTCCCGGAGGATCGCCGCGTCCTCCGGGAATACATGGTTGACCTGAACATAGACATCGGAGCGGCTTCCCACACCGGGCCTCCAGGTGAAGGTGAAATTGCCGTCCTCCGGGTCCCTGTACTCATCCCTAATCACCTGGATAAACACGTCCTGTAGCTCATAGTTCTGCTTTTTAACGATGTCCCAGAACCAGGCCGGGTCCCCGGCCAGCAGTTCCACGTCCTTGATGATGGCGTTTTCCACCGATTCATTTTCGGGATAGTGCTCGCCGTATATCTTCCAGAGGTCTTTACTGTAAACGTGGTCGTGGAAGTGGGCCTCCACCGTGGCGGTGAGGATGCAGCGTCCGGCGTAGTGATAGTAGTTTTTATCTGTATCCAGGCGGTAGTACTCCGGGGAGACCCCGGCGGTGAGCCAGCGTTTCTCCACCCGGGAGATATAAGGCAGACTGCCCAGATTCTCCATCAGCTCCGCTCCAAGGCTCTTCTGATGGTAGTACTCGTAGGACCGATACCCAAAATCAGTCGCCTTGCTGCCCTCCTCGGTGAACAGGAATCCCGGTTTATTCAGGCCGCGATCCTCCGGCACCGGCTGTTCCTCCACCGTGAGTACCCCCTCGTACCGATCCCGGGCCTCCCGGTATTCCCGGTCCGAGACGCTGTACTCCGACAGGTTGTAGAGAAAGAGAAAGGCTGCCGCCGCCAGGAGCAGCAGGGTGAGCAGCGTTTTCAGGGGGCTGCGGATGAGGCTCTGCACATGGGTACGCAGCTTCATGGTTCTGACCTCCTTTCCTATGCGTAAACCGAGTCAACGATCCGTTTCATGGCCCGGGTATAGATGTTGCCGTTGATGGAGACGAAATAATGTTCCGTGTACCACACCGCGGTGACGGAGCCGGCGTTGGAGAAGAGATAGTGGGCCATTTCCCCCGTCCGATACTCCTCCGCAAGCCCGTCCTCTTGGGTATACCGGGCCTTTTCCACTGCGGTAACGGGGGTGATGGTGATGGAGATATAACGGTCTTCTCTGGTGTACAGCTCATACAGGAGCATGGGGTCCTCGCTGATGTGCGCCTCCGTCAGCGCATAGCCCGAAGGCAGCCAGGAGGGGTAGAGCGGCTCCGTGATCCCCAGGTCCTTCAGGGCCTGCTGGATGGGGCTGCCTGTCGACTGCGGCTCCAGGGGGGCGCTCCAGCCCGACACCCAGGTCCAGAGCTTCGGGCCCGCCGCCAGGACCGCTCCCGCCAGAAGCACGACCACCACCGCCGCGATCAGTACGCTGCGCAGGAGGGCGCTCATGCGTCTCGTTTTCACGACCTTCCCGGCCCGGGCCGACGCCGCGCAGATCCTCTCCAGCTCCTCCCCGTGGTCCCGCGCAAAGCTCTCCCAGGATTCCCGGGCGGAAACGGGGAATTCCACCGGCTGTTTCTGCTCCAGGATCGTCCGAAGCTGTTCCAGCTCCTGATACACCGTGTCGTCGATGGTATCCGTATAGAAAAAGGTCTCCCGGAGCCTCTGCTCCAGTTCCGGCACCGTCATCTGCTCATATTCCCGATTTCTGTTTTCCGACATGGTTTCACCCCCGTTCAGCGCAGTCCGTCCCGCTCCATGGCGGTTTTGAGATGGGCCTTCGCCCGCTGGATCCGCTTCTTGCACGCCTCAACGTCGATCCCCAATTCTCTGGCCAGGTCTTTCTGGGACCATCCCTCCAGATAAAAGCGCAGCAGCAGGCTGAGTTCTTCGTTGTCGATCAACCCCCGGTACAGGGCTGCCGGGTCTGACTCATCCGGATGAGCCTCCCCCTCCCCGGCCTCCAGGATGCACAGCTCCTCTGCGATCCGCTCGGCATACTTCATGCTGCGCAGCGCATTGCCGATCACATTCCGCAGGATACGCATCAGGTAGGCTCCGGGGTTTTTGCAGTCTTTGAGGAGATCGATCCGCCGGATCGCCACAAGGAAGGTCTCCTGGAGCCAGTCGTCCACAGCTTCTCCATAAAAGCCCAGATGGTAAGCATATCTCTGCATCGCCGGATAATGGTCCAGATACAGGGTACGGATATACTCCCGCTCCGCCGCCTCCAGCCGCCGCAGTTCACTTGGATTCTCCGCATTCATGGCATCCGCTGAGATGGACATGGCTCTCACCTCCCTCCGCTATTCCCCTATTACTATAGTTTCACGACAAAGGTCAAAAGGGACAGGGCAAAGGAAATTTTCCTGCAAATCTTTTCAGTCTGCCCCATTTCCGGGTCTGTAATGCCAAACAAGCCCCGAAATCCGGC
>JAEEGK010008490.1_pt1 | contig 24230 bp, 19 predicted proteins | sample 8958771 | NCBI WGS metagenome assembly JAEEGK01 (sample SAMN16246547, study PRJNA631951) | gut metagenome | biome: gut microbiome; feature: rumen; material: SC-attached | host: Bos | place: Iran: Karaj | collected 2018-10
ATGAGTGAGCAAAAGAAAAATAAAGAACTCTTCGTTTTAGCGAACGGCACTTAATGAATCCGAGTCCGAACAGGTGATTTCGAGGACTGTTTGAGGAGCGTAGCTCCGAGTCGCCGCAGAAATCACCGAGATAGTGAGGACGATGGATGAATTTAGTGCAACGTCGCGTTTCGAAGAGTCTTTGTTTTTTTTGCTCACGGATCAACGGGGATGCAAAAAATCGACCCGGAGCGGAATAATCATATGCGCTGCGGCAATAATACCAGGGCAATGTGATCAATTATTTTTGATCTCGTGCTTTTTGTATATCACGTAGCCTGCGAGTATCATTACGATGCTTAAGAGCACGTATAAGATCGGCACGAATTCGTAAACGGTAAAGTATCGGCCAAGGTGGACAAGACGATACTCGTATACGAGGCGTGAAGAAATGACCGAAGGGGATATCCATTGGATCGCCTGGTTGAGGATGCGCTTCTCAACGGGTACCATGGTGGAAAGGGCGAATATGCCGAAACAGGCACCGATCACTATGGCCATGGTTGCTACGCCGTTTCTTGTAATGTTTGACATTAAAAGCGAAAAAGCTGCCAGAAGAAGTGCAAAGGCGATCAGCATAATAAGGATGATGCCTTCAAGCTTCCAAAGGGTCATGTTTTCGATCGCCAAAGGCCAGTATAACTGGACGACACCCTGCATTCCGATAAATCCCCATCTGAGTCCTACATAGCTAAGGAAGCCGGTCACTATTATGATGAGGCATGCGAGGATATAGCTGACGCCCGCAAGTACTTTGGCAAAATACAGTTGTTTTGTGCCGTTGATGGTAGCACGTATCATAGGGTCTGTTTTTCTTTGGGTCTCCGAGGAGAAGATCATTGCCAGGCTTGTCGATATCAGTATTATCAGATAGATTGAAAAATTGGTGGTACCTTCCAAAACTCCGGAAGTTATCCAGTTGGAGTAAAAAGTAAAGGGTTCGGAAACGGCGGAAGCTTTTTTGCTCCAGAACTGTTTTTCGCCATCCGTAAGCTTTTCTTCTTGGATTCCTTCGTTAATTGCCGACAGTCTGAGATCATAAATATCTGCTGCCGTAAATTCCGTGAATCTTGTTCGATAACCGACGATATCGCGTATCCAGTTCCTGATATCGAGATATGCGCGGTGGTCTTCGAGCGTGAACTCGCCCAGTTCATCGGTATAGGACATGGTTTCCGCCAGCAGTTCTTCATCAAGTATGCTTCCGTTTAATGCTCCGTAATATTGCAATTCATCCGGCGCAATATTTCCCGTTATCTCACCTTCGCCCTGGATAAATGCCAGCGCAAAGAAAATTATAAATGTGACCATCGCCACTTTGTTTTTAAGAATCTTTAATAATTCAAATTTGTATAAAGAAAAGAAACGTCCATTTTTAGACATCTTTTAATCCTCCTGTGCAAACTCCTTAAGATAGAAATCTTCGAGACTTCCGTCTTTTTCACTCCAAGTTCCCTGCCAGATGATCTGACCTTTACGCATCATAACGATATTTTCGGCAATATGCTCTATATCAGACACTATATGCGTGGAAAGAAGAACTATAGACTCTTTTCCGAGTTCTTCAATAAGATTTCTGAAGCGTACTCTTTCTTTGGGATCGAGACCCGCTGTGGGCTCATCGAGTATGAGTATCTCGGGACGATTGATCAAAGCCTGTCCTATTCCCAGTCGCTGCTTCATACCGCCTGAATATTTCTTTATCTTTTCTTTGGCAACATCTTTAAGGCCGACCAGTTCCAGTATTTCATCTGTTCTTTCTTTGGCTGCCTTTTTATCGAGTCCTTTAAGGGCGCTGAAATACATAAGAAAATCTTTGCCGGTAAATTCCGGATAGTATCCGAAATCCTGCGGAAGATATCCAAGCACATTCCTGTATTCTTCGCTTGTGACCGAATTGCCGTCGTAAGTGATCTCACCGCTTGTGGGAGTAAGGATGCCGCACATCATTCGCATGAGTGTTGTCTTTCCCGCTCCGTTTGCACCGAGAAGCCCCGTTACACCTTTATTAAGCGTAAGATTCATTCTGTCAACGGCAATCTTGCTGCCGTATTGTTTTGTGATCCTGTCAACTTTTAATTCCATGAAAATCTCTCCGTTTTAACTGTTTTATAAAATTCCGATATCTGCCATACTATCAATACCAAAGTCAATAATGTCCATACCCGTTTGTCGACCCGTGTCGCAAAAGACATGTTTACGACCGCATATCTTCCGATCGCTGCCACCAATACCGAAACAGGAAGGCAAAACCAGGCGTTCTCTCTTCCGAACTGCGTTCTTGCGATCATAAAACACAAAATGTTAGTGAGCGTAAAAGGAAGTAAAAGTCCGGTTCCGACAGAGATCGCGTCGATTCCGATACCCATCGAAAAAACGACCGATAGTACCGCGATCACCGCAAACTGAACGCTGCCGATTATGATCATTCTTGCAAAGAACGTACCCTGTTTGGAAAGAAGCGTCGTCATCTCAAGCTCGCTCATATTGTGCATTCTCGATCTCATAGCCTCGAATATCCCGATACTTGAAAAGAACGGCATAATGAGCGTAAACACTTCCAAAGTAATCGGGAGTGCGCTCACAGAACTGAACATCGGTCTTATCATAATAAACGCAAAAATGAACCAGATATAGGCTCTTATATGCCCGGCCTGCACCGCTATCATCCTAAAAACACTTACATCGGCGTTTCTGCTTTCTTTTTGCATCTTTCTGATAAACGCGTCCTTTTTAAGATAATCGGGACTTCCTGCATATTCACTTAAAACGTTCCTGATATCCTTATCTTTCATCGCTCCCCCTTTCCAAGAGCTCCTTTAACATACTCTTTGCTTTACCAAGTCTTCTGTTTACCGAAAATCGCGACATATTAAACATTTTTGCTATCTCACCGATCGGTTCCTCGTTAACAAATCTTAATATCACCATTTCCCGATCGTCATCGTCAAGATGTGAAAGAGCATCCCTGATTGTCGTTCTCTCAATCGCTTCATCTTCAAACTCGCACGTTTGCGTAAGTGCTTCCTCATCGTCGGTCGAAATCGGCTTAATGCGCCTGTACTCATCTATACACAGATTCCTTGCTATGGTATAAAGAAACCGTTCCGGCTCTTCGCACTTTGCTTTCAGATACCTTAAAAACGTCTCCTGTGTAAGATCTTCGGCGAGGGCTTTGTTATTTACTTTGAAAAATATATAACGATAAATCTTATCGTAATAAACTTCTATATCCATGGATTTCCTCGTTCATAATGTTAGACGATTTAAGTATACAAAATGTGCGCGCTTTGTAAAAAAAATTTTTATTCGCAAAAAAACTCCTTCCCAAAGCGGAAAGGAGTTTAAGTATCTGTATTGTATTTTTTTGTCCGAAGAATTATTTGCCACCAAAGAGCGTTCCCAAAACAGACATGAGCTTTTTCTTTACAAAATCACGTTCTTCTCTCTTTGCAAGATAATAAACGTAAGAATCGATTACCATATCCGTAGGCAAACCTCTTCCGACGAGTTTGAAATTAACAAATCCGTCTTCCGCATATTTTTCAATCTCATCGCAATCGATAAAATGAGGACGGCTCTTGCAATCCGCAAAAGTAGGTTTGCTGCGGAAATTGGGGCAATCATACGGTGTGTCGGCACGCTCAAAATTGATCTGCAGACGCGATTCGTCCTTATAATGATCTACTCTCTTGGGACAGTGCGGGAAGCACACTTCATCCACCAGAAGCTCAATCTTGTCAGCATACGGTTTAACGGCTTTAAGCGCTTCCTCGTCGTGATTGAGATCGTAATCGAGCACCACAAGGAAATAGTCCTTTTCGAGTTCCTTCTTCAAAGCCTTAATATCCACGATCCTCTTTGTCGTAGATGACAAATATTTAAAATCGGGATATTTTTCTCTCAGATAATCTTCAAGCAGCTTTGAATTGCAAAGAACCTGATTCTTTCCGTTGTTTGCCGCTTCCATTATAAGATTACAGTATGTGTCGTTTAAATGCTTTTCCTCAATAAGTGAATTGGTCCATGTGAAACGTACAGGAACATCAAAATTGCTGTAAGTCTCCAATATCTTCTCGATATCGCCCTTGGCAGTAAGGCCGAATACGGCACGTCCTCCGTTCCATATCGCTCCGGGAAAAGTTCCGTAAACGCTGCCTATCTTATAACCTTCTCTGAATTTGTCGGGATAATCCTGCATCATTTTCATGATAACCTGATTCAGATAAAAGTTTACCGTTACCCCCGGTAAATGCCAGTATATTTCTTTTGCCATAATTACTGTCTCCTGTCATCAAGGCCACTTTGCGGGTCTTGGTCTTCCTACGATTATATCTCTGTGATCTTCAAGCGCACGAAGTATCTTTATCCTCGCTTCACCTGCTTTCTCGGGTTTCAGCATAAAGAAAGCATACGTCTCAACAAGCGAGAAAATGCTGGCCGTACGGCCTTCGATCTTAAAGTTGTTTATCCCGGCGGGAACATATTTCTCCCAAATGTCTTCGGGTGAGATAAACGTAGGATAATGCTGTATCGTATGAACACAGTTGTGCTCGCCGTAATCGCAGTGCCAATGTTTGATAGGTATCTGCTTATCGGCCGGAAGCGTACGGTTTAAAAGGATAGTCTTCTGATCTTTGGCGATCTGTCTGTAATGTTCGCCTCTTCTCTTACATCCCGGCTCACAAAGCGTATTTACAAGCACTTCGAGTTTCTCGGGATGGTTTACCTTGGAAAGAAAATCCCATTTGTTGTTTAAGTTGTAATCCAGAACGACATACTTATACGGTTTGTCGATCTCGGCATTCAATTCGTCAACGTCCTTGATCTCTTTGCAGGTCGAGCTGTTGTACGCGAAGTTCGGATACTTTTCTCTCAAATACTTTTCAAGTATGGGTGAAAAGATCATTACCTCATTCATGCCGTTATCAGCGGCTTCCATACAGAAATTGCAGTACGGATCCTCACAGTCGTGTTCGTTTAACAAAGGATTGGTAAACGTATATCTTATCGGAACCCCGAGATCGTTGATGCTTTTTATGACCATATTGATAAAAGCCGAATCACACTGGTCGTATGCGGGAGTAAGTCTTCCGCCGTTCCAAAGGGCTGTCGGGAAACACCCGAAAAGCGATCCTATCTCCACGCCTTCCCTGAAATACTCGGGATTGTTCTTAAGGAATGTGATCCACAGCATATTCAGATGGTAATTGTATCTAAGACCCGGTAAATGAAACCTTACAGGTAACATGATCCCTCCTACTCTTCGGCTTCTTTAAGCGCCAGGCGCTCATAAGAAAACGATTTGAATTTGGCATATACAGGCTCATCCCTGTCAACGCCGTCGGTTGCAAAAATACCGACGGTACAGCCCACAAAGCCGCCTGCGACTTCCGTCGAAAGCGCGGATATGTCAAGTTCTCTCACATAGGGCTGCAAACCTTTTTCGTTAAGGGAGTACAAAGAAACCTTCGTGCCCACAACATTCATTATAAGTGTTGCGGGACTTTCGTTCAATACATCCTCACACAGAAGTTCGGGCTCGCCTTTCTTCACGAGAACTACTCTTGCACGGCAATCCGAAACTTCGAATCTCAAATGGTAATCGCTGCTTTGCATGAGGCAAAGACCCGCGCGGGTTCCCATCATAAGATTATCGGTATAAAGAACGCATCTTATCTCAAAGAGTTTTGAGTCCTGTCTTATACATACGTAAGAAGGCGTCGATCGCTCGGAAAGGTTGTCCGTTCCGCACTTAAGCAAAAGGCCTTCATCGGTAAACTTTGCCTGATCGGTGAACGGCGCGCGAAGTGTCATGAACTCGGGACCGAAAGAAGTCATTTCTTTAAAGTTGTATCTCTTGGTGACATTCGGAAGGCTCGTTTCCGGACACTCGGGCTTAAACTCATCAAGTTTGATATTAAGCTCGTCCGACAAACGTCCAAGTCCCGGATTGATGAGCGGCCAGCCGTCTTCAAAGATCACTCTTGCAAGAAACGTTTCTCTTCCCATCGTCGTAAAGCCCTTTGTGGGTCTTACGGCAAGCATTACCATATAATAATCTCCGTTGATATTCTGAACAAGATCTCCGTGTCCGACATACTGAACCGGATACATCTTGCCTAAGAATCTGTGAGTGAATATGGGATTTTTCTTGTCGCCTTCGTAGGGTCCGAAAATGTTTTTGCTTCTTGCGCAGCAGATTGCATGTTCGGGACCTGTACCGCCTTCGGCGTGAATAATGTAATAATAATCTCCTATATGATAGATGTGCGGTCCTTCGGGCCATGCGCAATCTCTTAACGCACCTTTCCACGCCTCACATCTTTCTCCGACAAGTTTGAAATTCTTATAATCAAACTCCTGGATATAGATCGTATTGTCACCCCAGAATTTGGGACCGTTCACATCGTCGTGAGTACCGCAGTAATAGCACTTTCCGTCATCATCAAAGAAAAGGCTCGGATCGATACCGTCCGCTCCCTCAATGTAATGAGGCTCGCTCCACGGGCCTTCCGGATTTTCCGCAGTTACCACAAAGTTTCCGCCGTGCGATACATTTGTGCATATAACATAGAAAAGACCGTCGTTATATCTTATCGTGGGAGCAAAAAGTCCCTGTGATATTTCGGCTCCTTCAAGCGGAAGCTGGGAAGGACGATCCAATACATTTCCTATCTGCTCCCAATGTGCCAGATCTTTACTGTGCATGATCGGAAGACCGGGGAAATATGCAAACGATGAATTTACTAGATAGAAATCATCGTTTACCGCACATATCGAAGGGTCCGGGTAAAATCCCGAAAGAATGGGGTTCTTAGCTGTTACCATGATAATCTCCTTACTTAGGGTTTTGTGATAATGATCTCATTATCTTTCTTGGTTATCTTTACTTTATTGTCATTAAGTGAAAGTTCTTCAATAAGCTCGGCAGGTATCTGTACACGTCCGGCTCTGTCGAGAACGGCGTATTCATCCTGCGTATCTTCCGCTCTCCAGTCGATGTTCGTTTCTTTAAGTCTGTCGGCATATTTTTCTTTAAGCACACGCTCGGAACTAATCTTCCCGTCACGTATGGCCACTACCCTTCGAACTTTCTTAGAAAGCGCCATATCGTGAGTAACGATAAGTATGGTCTGTCCGTTTCTGTTAAGTTCAGTGAAAACATCGAATATGAAATCCGCTGTCTTAAAGTCTACGCTACCTGTAGGCTCATCCGCAAGAAGCAATTTCGGTGAATTGGCCAACGCGATCGCTATCGCGATACGCTGCTGTTCACCACCCGAGAGCATGTTCATACGACTGTGCTTTTTGTGGCTCATACCTACCATTTCAAGAAGTTCCAAAGCCTTGTCGTGTTTATGCTTTGTGCTGGATAAATTCATCGGAAGCATAACATTTTCCATCGCACTGAGAAAAGGAAGCATATTTCTTCCGTTGTTCTGCCATACAAATCCGACAGTATCACGCTTGTACAAAACAAGTTCTTTTTCACTCATTGTAAAAAGATTCTGTCCCGCAACAAACAACGATCCCGCACTTGGCTTGTCCAGTCCGCCTATCATGTTAAGAAACGTTGATTTACCCGAACCGGAATTTCCGATTATCGCGGTCAGTTCTCCCGTTTCGACAGAAAGATCGAGTCCCTGAAGGGCAAGTACTTCGGTTTCTTTTGTCTTATAAATCTTTACAAGGCCGTCGGCCCTGATCATATCCTCAGCCATTGATTCTCTCCCCGTTCTCAAGTTCGATTATCTCGTCTGCGGCACCCATCAGACCTACGTCGTGAGTGGTCATTAAAACAGTGATGCCTTCTTTTCTTGTCATTTCCTTAAATATCTCGGTAACCTTTGCCGCCATCTGCGAGTCAAGCTCGGCTGTGGGCTCATCGGCAAGTATAAGTTTCGGAGAATGCGCGATGGATCGCGCGATCGCCACTCTTTGCTGCTCACCACCCGACATTTCCGCCGGCATATGGTTCATACGGTTTGCAAGTCCCACCATCCTAAGGCAGTCTTCAACTCGCTTGTCACGCTCCTTTGAAGGCTTTATGCCCGCCATACGCATTGAAAACTCAACGTTCTGGAAAGCATTTAACGAAGGAATGAGTGAAACAGACTGAAAAACAAATCCGAGTTCTTTTCTTCTTAATTCCTCTCTGTCATATGTCGACATCCCTTTTATGGGCTTTCCTCCGATAGAAACGGTTCCCGATGTCGGATCGTCAAGAGTACCTATGATATTCATGAGAGTCGTTTTACCCGAACCCGAACGGCCGCGAAGTATACAGAAAGTACCCGCTTCGACCTTTGCATCCACGCCCTTTAAAGCCGTGAACTCTCCTCCCGGTACAGGAAAGACTCTTGTTATTTTTTCAGCGTCTATAACCAGATTACTCATTATTCCTCACCTAACTTAAGTGCCTTGGTAACGTTCATCTTAAACAATATTCCTACCAGAACACACATTGAAATGATCATTACGAGTGCGATGACTCCGTACAGTCTGTACATATCCGATGCAACGGTTATCAGTTTCATCGGAAGTGCCTGATCTTTTGAGGCATATGCCTGCTGAAGTATCGGCACGAACATCTTCGATGTGAGCTTTCCTATTCCGATACCGGCAAGTATCGAGAATACTCCGGAAAATACCTGCTCGTTAATGAGAAGATGGAATATCTCTCCTTTGTGGAAACCGGTAGCTCTAAGCACGCCGAAGATAAGTTCACGTTCTCTTATCGACATTACCCAGTAAATTAGATAACCGACCGCACAAAGGATGATCGTTACCACAAATCCCATCGTGAGCACACCGTTCGTACCCTGTAAGAGCGGGTCTTCGAGCGTAGCATTCATACGATCGCCGGCGTTTACATATTTCTTTAAAGAGATCTTATTACTGTCGATCCACTTTATAAGTTCATTTTGTGAAGCCCCGGGCTTTAACTTCATCCACACTTCGTACGGGAATGTTCCGCACTTTTTGTTTAGATAGTCAAAATGAGCCACGGCGAGGTAGTTTTCTTTCGAAAATGCCGTTCCGTCGGGGTTAAGACCGTTCTCCACAGGTGCGTAGCAGGGGAAATAATCTATAAATCCGACTATCTTGCCCGATACGGCCTTTTTCTTTGAATTGGTGATCGTGATCGAATCGCCCACGTTGTAACCAAGCTTCGTATTAAAGTTCGTTGAAAGTAATATTCCGTCTTCTACTTTGGCGAGTTCATTCAGATATTCATAATAGTGCCTGTTGTTATAGTCTGCATCCACCCATGTGATGGAACCGAACTCTTTTGTGTGGATACCCATTAAATGCACCGTATATTTATCGTTTGAACTTCCGTTTACGGTTGCCTCTTCATCGTTGATGACCCTTGTAAACTTTTCCGCAATATCAAGCGTATTGTACTTGGAATAGTCCGGAACGATATATTCACCCGTATATATTCCGTTCCTGTCCACAATCTCGGTCCAGTTCTCTTTTAATATGACATCGCTTCCCGACAGATATTCGGTATTTTCTATCGCATTTGAAAGTATGGTACGGGCAACGGCCGCATGATACATACCAAGCGAAACCGTCATGATAAGGAAAAGCATGATAAGCTGCTGCTTACGCCCGTTTTTAATATTCTCCATAAACGATACATGACTTGCCGGGCCCCACTTGTTTTTGCCTATCGTGTAAATAAGCTTAACTAAATAAGGCTGCATACGTAAAAAGAAAAGTCCCGCGCCGACAATAAAGAGCGACGAACTGAAATACAGTAAGGGATCGAGGCTCTCACCTGCCATAACGGCGTTGGAAAGATCTTTCATATTTTTGTTGAAAGAATAATATCCGTAAAGAGAAACACCGAGCAAAAGGATGTCGACGAACAGTTTTTCCCAGAGGCTCTTTCTTTTTAACGCTTTTGACTGCTTTAAGTTAACGATCGTAACACGGCTGTGCTTTATCGAAGGGATCGTGATCGAAAGCAGACATACTCCCATGGCCGAAAGCGCATATATGAATGTTTCTTTGGTATAAGCAACATTTAAAGCACGTGAAAAATTGAACTCAAGGAAGTTTCTTGTAGATCCGAGTATCTTCGCGAAAAATGCTCCTATCGGAAGCCCCACCAAAGTTCCGATCAAAGTTATCAAAAGTCCCTGATAGAAGTAAAGTCTTATTATCTGGAAACTTGAGCTGCCTCGGGACTTGATAACGGAGATCTCGTTTTTCTCCATTTCATACATCTGACCTGAGATCATAAGAAGAAATGCCGCAAGCATCGCAAGTACGGGTACCTGCAAAATGATAAGAGTCGCGGATATCCTTGATACTTTGATATTATAATCGTCAATGACCTTCATATATTGCGGTTTATCAAGGACTTTTCTGTAAGGGCTCTCGTTTAAATAATACTCTGTGTTCTTTACCAGAGTCTTAACATCGCTTGCCTTGATCTTCGAATAATCAAAAAGGCAGTTGAAAGTAAGCTTTATGTTAAACTTTCCGGCGTTGTCACCGGTAAATTTCTCTCTGAACACGGCAGGATTGCATAAAAGATATTCATCCATCTTTTCGGGCTTTATCTGCCAGAAATATCCCGAATCTTCGGACGCGTCAAAAACGCCTACCACTACTACCTTTAACTGTGAGCGATCTGCCTGACGAAGATCGTCGAACGTAAACTTTTCTCCGATGAGCACGCCCTTTGATATAAGCGCCGACTGACTCACGATAACCTCGATATATCCGTCGTCCGTTATGCCCGTTTCGGAAAAAGGTTCGCCGTAAATGATGTTCGCATGTTCCAAAACATCATCGACTGAGGCCAGTTTAACACTGAGTTGCTGTGCTTCGCCTCTTTTTGTGTCGGAGCTCATGGTAGCTGAAGCAAGGTTCATAATAAAGAAAGTATCAACCTTATCCACTCCCATGTATTCGTAAAAACCGTCAGGGAAAGCTTCCATTCTGGAAAGAGTTTTTCCGCCCGCCTCTTTCATTGATGAAGTGTTTCCCGTAACCAATGCGGGCCACTTACCCTCCGAAACGATAAACGATTCAAACTCATCCGTAAGCATTCTGTTATATGCGGCAGTTCTGTAAATGGGGAAGCTGACCACGGTTGCGGTCAGAAGTATACATCCAAGTAACAGACATACATTCATCCATTTCTTATGCCACAGTTTTTCCAGCATTATTCCAAGCATATCTTTGTTCCTTCGCTAAGGCCTTCTATAACCCAATAATTTGTGGAATCCGATCCACCCGCTATAAAACTTTTCTGTACTTTTTTACCATTCTCTTCCACGGTCACGTATGTAACCGAATCTACGGTAGTCACCGCACTCTTCGGAACGAGAACAACGTCGCTTACCGTTCGTACTTCGGCATTTATCGAAAACGACATACGTCTCCAAAAGCCGTCATATCCTCGATTTGCACTTGCCATTCTTTCAAGGTCCTCCGAAGAAACCCTTACAAGAGTATAGTCCGAAGAAAGTCTTTCACTTAATGCCCATTTTGACACCGTGACCACTTCACCCTCTGCTGTATACTCTTTACCGGAATCGTCTTTGTAACTAATATTGGCAACGTTTCCGCATGTAAGCTGTCCCGCCTTGTCTTCAAAAACAACGTAGCAGTTATCTTCGCTCGATATTGTAGCAATACCGTAATCTGCCAAAAGGATATCGCCTTCTTCGAATCTGCCGACATCGGTTATTATGCCGTCGAACGGAGCCGTTATGGTGGTCGTAGCGGCATCGGCCTTCATTTCGTTTATCTGCTTTGTAAGTTCGCTTATATAGTCCCGCTTATTCTTGATCGCACGTTTATTGTTCTCTTCACCGTCTTTGATAAGCTCGTTAAGATCTTCGTTTGCACGAAGCAAGGTGCGTTCTTTACGCCTGATCGCAATATCGTCCGGCGTTACCCAAACGGTTGCTACGATCTGTCCCTTTTCAACGCGCTCGTTTTGTTTAACATTTATCTCTTTAACATATACCGTTCCGTATTCAACGGGATTTTCGATGATCTGAACGTTTGAATAGAAAAGATACCCGTTTGCGGAAAAGCCTGTCGCAACTTTTCCTTTTTCAAGCACTTTCGTTTTATTCTTGTTTTCTGCTTTTATATCTGCAGAAACTTTCTCGCCTTCGTTAAGACCCGAAAGGATCTCGGTATACATTCCGGATTTGATCCCCGTCTTAACCTGTCTCTTTATCTTGCTGTCGCCTTCAAGGACATAGACAAAAGGACCTTCATCGTCTTTGTTGAGAGCTTCATTGGGTATTGCTATCGCGTCTTTGCTTTCTTTGGAAACGATAACCACTACAAGATAGTCTCCGGCTTTGATATTTCCCTCGGGATCGCTTACTTTAAATGTCGATCTCGCGTCTGCCATTGAAGAGATCGTTTCATTGGGCTCAGGCTCCACAAATTCGACTTCATATCGCTTTCCGTTTGCAAATCCGTATACTTCAAGTGCCTTTTTAACATCACTTGAAACAACATAGTCCGTTTTAACCTCTAAACTGTTGAAATCTCCGACAGCTGCAACGGGTGTCTCTTTCGATATCCATTCATTGTTTTCCTGAGTGTAGTGAATGGCTACGACTTTACCGTCAACCTTGGTGGATACGACCACATCCTCGCGCTTTTTATCGATCCTTTTAAGTCTCGTCTTATAATGTGCCAGGTCAAGTTCATAGTTTTCGGTACGCTCTTTAATATTCTGCTCGATCCTCTCTCTTGAGGAAACCGCACCGATATACTCTTTTCTGATGCCGTTTTCGGACCAGTCGGCAGTTACAGGCTGTTTTGCCTCGACAGCCTTATAGAAACTCTCGTTGTATGCGTCGAGTTCCGCCTGTGTCATTCCGTCAAGGCGTTCCACTATTTCCTGCCAGTGGGCTTCTTTGGCTTTGGCTGCTGCCAGCGATTCGTTTAACTCTTCCATGTCGGCGTTATAAAGATCCATGAAATCATTCATTTCTTCTTTAACGGCTTTTGTCTGATCATCAAGTTTTTCCGTCGATGCCTTAACCAGACCGTCATTTTTGCTGACCGGCATTCCCGGAAGATTAATGTACGAAGAAAAGTTCTGGTTGGATGAAAAATTGTATTCATAAACCTTCGGAACAACTTTTCCGTTTAACAAAGTAACTGTTTTAAGGTCTCTTCTCTCGGCAACGGCGTACGTTTCCGCACTTCCTACCGGATCTACCAGTTCAACACTTTCCGCGATCGCATTTTCCTCTTTACCGCATCCGGTAAGCGTCACCGAAAAAAACACAGTCGAAGTAAGTATTATCGATATAGCCAGAAGCGTACCCGAAGCGGTACGAAACATTTTCTTTATCATCATTTTCTAACCACCTTTTCCCCTTCCGTAAGTCCGTCAAGAATCTCAACTCTCTCATCACCGTAAAGACCGACCGTAATGTACTGGATGGTTCTTATGTTGTCTTCATTTAAAAGATAAACAAAATACTCTTCGCCGGCTTTATGGATAACTTCTTTGGGAAGTGAAAGAACATGAGTCTTTTCGTCTTCAACAACCGATATCGTTCCTCTTGTTCCGACATCGATGGTTGCATTGTCGGGACCTGTGAAGACAGAGAATACCATCTTATCCGTCCATGAATCTATCTCAAACGGAAGCAATACATAATCACCCGCAGCAGATGAGAATGCAATATTCATATCTACGGGTTCACCGTCTTTAAAGAAGCTTTTATACTCTGTGCCCGATACTTCAAACATACAATCAGAGCTGTCAACAATATTCATGACAACTTCACCGTTCTTTGAAGTCGATCCTTCAAGGTTTTTCTTAAGATTGTAAACAACACCGTCAAGAGAAGCGTATAATCTGGAATCTCTTAATTCTTTACGCTTCCTTGCAAGTTCCTCTCTGTCAAATTCAAGAGCATCGTTTGTCAGAACACGCTGTCTTTCATAATTCTTTTTGATAGAGTCAACTCTCTCCTGACTTACCATGCCGTAGGCATAAAGATCCTGAATATCCAATGCTTCGTTCATATCGTAATTACTCAGTTTCAGTTCATTTTTCTTAACCTTGTAATCAAGTTCTTCTATCTGTTCTTCTAAAGTCGCGGAAGAAAGTTCGCACAAAAGGTCACCCTTCTTAACAACATCTCCCTCTTCAACATAAACCTTGTCCACATACTTTCCCGTGGTGTTAAAAGAAACTTCCTGCGAATTGGACTGAGAATAGATACAATCCATCTTTTTGGTAAGTATTACATCGTCATAAGTAACCTGTACCAAACTGTATGAAACCACATCTTCCTCGGAATCGACCATAACAAGCGGAGCTTCCTCTTCTTTACCGCAACCGGCAAGAAGCAAAACACATGTGGCCGTAACGACAAATAACTTCTTTATATTCATTGCTGCCTCCGTAACTGCAAGCTGTTTCATTATATTCAATCTCATTAATAATACAGTCAAACCCCATATTATTCCTATTAGTTTTTGCTATTTTCTTAAACCATATTGCGAACAATTATTAAAAAACTGTAAACCGTTACAATTCTAAACAAAAAAAACAAGCGATGCCCGGAAAACATCGCTTGTTTTAATTGTTTATTGGTTTGTAGTTACTGTTAAATCTTACTTGTTAGCTTCGTCGATGTACTGCTTGTACATATCACGGAATCCGTCAACGATCTCAGAAATAGGGCTCATATCGGGATAGAACTTCCATGTGAAAGGCTCACCAAGATCAAGGTTAGGAATTACAGCGTGAAGACCGATCTCAGAGTTCTTACTCATAAGCGGTACTGTCTCGTTGTATGCTCTCTCATCGAAGTTACCGGTAGCTGTTGTATTGATGTAAGGATTGTAATCTTCGTAACCGGGAACAAACTCATTGTAAAGGCTGTATGCGAATGCACACTTCCAAGCTGTATCATCATCATAGCATGAAGGGATAACATACATGTTATCTTCTGCTACCTGAACAAGCTTGCCCTTAGGTCCCTTCGGGAACATAACGAAACCAAGTTCGTCTTCTGTCTCGTAGAAGAGGTTGCCGGGTGTTGCGCAGTACTGCTGATCACAGCAGAATGCAGCTCCGCCGGTCTTGAACTGATCCTGATAATAATCCCATGCTGCTGCATTTCCTTCATCATCAACAGGACCGTTCCAGTCATACTTGTTGAACATATCACGAACCCACTCAAGAGCTTCAAGAGTCTCAGGTGATTCGAACTCATAGGTGTACTTTCCGTCAGCGTCCATGCCTACATACTTGCCGCCGTTTGAGAATACAGCTGCATTAACCATAACGCCTTCGTTAAGTGCAAGACCCCAGATATCAACGGTACCGTCGTTATCTGTATCCTGCTGAACTTTTTCAAGAACTTCTTCGAATGCCTGCCAAGTCCATGTGTCATTTGCCTGCATGTCATAAATGTCATCAGGGTTAACACCTGCTTCGGTAAGGATTCTCTTGTTGAAGTATAAACCGGTTCTGGGTTCTGCCCATCCGGCTCTCATAGCGTAAACTCCACCGTCGATGGTGTAAAGCTTGTTAACGCCGTTAGCGAACTTAGGCTCGCTGAAGTCAAGGCAATCAAGCTTGGAAAGGTCATAAACAAGACCCTGTCCGATTGCATTGAGAAGTGTAGATGAAAATCCTGAAGGAAGAGTGAAGACATAATTCTTGTCATCTCCGCCTGCAGTTACATAATCAACGAAATCCTGAGCAACTGAACCCCAGTCACCGATGGTCTCGCCATGGATCTTGAAGTTGTATGTCTCCTGGATCCAATCCTGGTATGCATACTGAGCTTCTTCGAAGTCTGTCTTAGCTTCAGCACGCTCGGGAGAGGTGAACCAGTCACGAACGATAACTTCGATTCCGCCAAGGTCATAAGGCTTTCCTGTTGCGGGGTCAATAAGTACGGTATACTCGCTTACTTCTTCTTCCTCAACTGATTCGGTTGATTCAACAACTTCGGTAGAATCGGTAGAAGCAGGAGTATTGTCTGTGCTTGCAGTGCTTGCGGGAGTATTGTTACCGCATGCTGCAACACTCATGGTCATAGCTGCTGCTAAAGAAGCTGCTAAAACCTTCTTTGCCATAGGCTTTCTCATAGTATTATCCTCCTTTATTTATGCATTTGCTAAGATCGGCGATGTTTAACCTTCCGGGTCAACCGGTCCTTGCAAAAACATCAACGTAGTCATTATATCATACGCATTAACACATTATCAACATTTTATTTACATTTCGATAACAAAAATGTGCGTATGTTGTTACATTTTGATACCTGTGCTCGAAATACTTTCAACAAATGCTTTCTGAGCGATCAGATATACAAGTACGATAGGGAAAACGATAAGTAACGTTCCCGTTGACATGATACAGTTCGTATACTGAGTCGAAACGTTTGTCTGGGCATTTACCATACCGAGTTCTCTGGCAACATATACACCGAGCGAATCGGCGATGGTTGCAAGTGATGTGCTGACAAGTTTCTTGCCGCCGATAAAAAGTTTTGAGTAAAAACCGTCCGTCCACTGCCATACGAGTGAGAACAGGAAGCATGATGTAACGATCGGTTTTGACTGCGGAACCATTATCCTGATAAACGTCTTAAACATTCCGCATCCGTCTATGTATGCAGCTTCTTCAAGATCTACGGGAATGTTTCTGAAGAACTGTCTTACAAGATAGATATAAAGACCGTTCTTAAGTCCCATACAGGTGGCACTCATAAGATAGTAAGGAAGCACGCTTCCTCGAAGGTTGATCGGTGCACCCTTGATGAGCTTAATGATACCGAGAATATCATAGTTGTTAAAGTGGAGCACCAGCGAACTCGAGAATGCCTGAGGCGGTACGATGATAAGTGCCATAACACAGGCAAACCAAAGGTTTTTAAGCGGGAACTTAAATCTCGAAAATCCGTATCCGACTATCGTACACATAACAGTCTGAAGTATCGCGATCGTAAGTGATATGACGATCGAGTTTTTAAGCGACTCCTTATAGCTCATTATGCTGGCAGCAACCTGATAGTTCTTACCGGTAAAATGGATCGGTATGGAAACAACTATAGGATTATAAAGATCCTGCTTGTCCATGAAACTTACGGAAATCTTGTTAAAGATCGGTTCAAGTATCAAAAAGCACAGACCGAACAAAAGGACAAATCTGATTATCTTGATCATTACCTGACCGACATCATGTCTTAAAAGATATCCGCCGGATGCAGCATTTCTTTCCCAATATGTTCCGTATTTTTTAAGTTTAACTTCTTTACTTTTCGTCATTGTAATATACCACCTTTGATATGAAGAAGGATGTAATGCCTATAAATACGGTGACTATAAGGAAATAGGTCCAAGCCATCGCGGATGAAAGTCCGTATCTTAAATCGGTCGTCAAAACAGTGTCTATTCTGGTCATGACGTCGTTATCGGATCTCATAGAGTAATCAACGATAGTGTATATCCAGTTTACAAGAAAGATGGAGCTTACCATCGGGAATGTGATCTTCCAAAGGCTCTCCCACTTCGTACAACCTTCAATATCGGCCGCTTCATACATACTGCTCGAAATACTCTGAAGACCGGAAATGAATATGATTATCTGGATACCCGATGCGGTAGCTATGTCGTAAATATTTTCTATTATCTCAAATACCCACTCATATGCTCTTGTTCCGACGCCGGCCGTTTCCAGCACTTCCTGCAGCACTGCCGTAACATCGATATTCGCAACGGCCGTTTCAACGGTATCAGCTATCTGAGCCATCAAAGAGTTGTTCTCTTCAAGTCCTAAGATTACACCCGATGACATGATTACCGGGAGGAAGAAAACGGCACGTACAAGGCCTCTTGCCTTGAACTCCTGATTAAGCAACAGCGATACGAAGAAGCTGAATACTATTATACCGATGGAATACAGAATCATCTGAGGAAGAACATCCGTTAAATTGACAAGATATTTGGGGTCCGTCCTGAAAGCTTCATAATAATTGGCTAAGCCGATCCATTTCTTATCAACCACTCCGGATCCGAGTTTTACTTCGCAGAAGCTCATGTAAAGAGATTCAAACAAAGGCTTGGCAAGGAACAGAAGAAAACCTAGTATGAACGGAGATATGAACATATATCCGGCAATCGCTTTTCTTTTTTGAAGGCCCGAGTATTTTTTGTCTCTCTTCTTGGGAGCTGCATCCTTTTTATCGTTCTTCATTGAATGTTTTACCTTTCAAAAAACTGATTATATCAATCATTTTTTACTTAACTACAAAATAATCTCTTGCGGGAACGGTTATACCGTCAACATCGTAATCGGAATAACCGTAATTTACATATGTCTTCGTACCGTCCTGATATGTTGTAACCGTAACATCCTCGGTGATCATCTTGTGATCTGTGATCTCCTGATTAAATGTATGACCGAGACGCTCGTTATATTCATTGTAGATCTCGAGCATTCTGTCGTGCCAAAGTGAGAAATCGGAACCGTAATACTCAGGATACAAAGTCTTCTGAAGCGTAAAGGATGATTCATCCATAACAGTAAATGAAAGACCTGCGCCGTATTCTGCCGCATAAAGCACTTCTTCAAGATCGTTTCCGCATATGTTGATGGGCATGCCCGCATAATTGATGTACCCGTGAACAGCTATCTGATAAAAAGGAACACCGCCGTCAAGTATGGTATATTCACTGCCCTTTAATTCCACTTCGGTAACAAAATCCGCATAGGGAACCGCATAAGCGTTTCCTGAGTTTATCATTACCTTTACGCCGTTGTCCTTTGCATTCTTAAGTTCCGCAACCTGCTGGTTCATTGCTTCTTCACGCGAAGTATAGTTCTTTCTGTAAAAGTCCGATGAAAGATCACGTCCTATATCCTGGAACGAAGCGTTAGCGTTGTAGCTCTTTGCGGTTGTCGTAAGCTTGTTCGCATATTTTGCGATACGATCGGGATGAAGCAGGAAATAGTTTTTGAATCCGTCTCTTGCCACATATGTGATCGCACTGTATTCGTAAAGTTCGGCACGTTTACGGCTTAAGAACTTTGCGGCGTCTGTATAAGAGAAAAATCCGTTAAAGATATTGCTCTCAAATGCATATTCGGTAATACCGTCAAAGTAAAGATCAACTCCAAGTTCATTGGCTTTTGCCGCAAGGTTTTGAATATCTTTCTTGCTGCCCAGTGAATGAATGGGTCTTGCACTGCGAAGAACCTTCTGTCTTACTCCGCCGTTACACCATCCGGTATATTTAACGGAAAGATTGTCTATACCGTCCGATGTGAGTGTCTCTATAAGTCCCTCGGCTTCTTTATAGGTCGTTAAAGGAAGAGGTCTTGAAACAGGAACACCGAATATCTGCTTTTTCTTATCAACCGCACCGACTATCTCAACGGCAACGGGGGTAGAAGCATCATCGTTTGGAACAACAAGTTCCGGATAATTCTTAACAAGATATGCTCTGTAATCGTGAGCCATATCAACGTAATTGCCCGAATCAATGAACGAATATCTCTGAACTATACTCTCATCCTGAGGAAGATCTTCAAGATAAACGTACATATCAACATTGGCGCCGGTACCGAGGTCATACTTTTCACGGGCCTTTATGGTATATTCTGCACATACATGATTGAAACTGTTGTTTCTTCCGGCAACATCGGCTGTAACGCCTGCATATGTTGAGCCCTTTTCTATAATACATATAAATGAATCGTTGCCCTGAGATATTCCGTAAAGATTTAAGTTCGCCTGAGTGGAGTGAACCACATCCTTACGTTCGATCGCTTTATCCCAACCGTAAACATTTGAATAATAAATGTTCTGCTTGCTCTTACCGTTGTTGAAGTTGATTATCGAACCGCCGCCTTCGGGAACGAACATGTAACCTTCATCATTTTTTCCGCCCGAACCAAAATAAGGGAGAATCGATATTTTGGAAATGGGATAATCGGTTTTTCCTTCAAGCGATGAAAAAGGAACTTCAACGATAAGATCGTCTCCGTCAAGTTTATAGATGACGGATGCGTTAAATACGGGAGCGTTATTTGCGCCTTCTCTTTGGTTGACTTCCTTGTCTCTTAAAAAGTCTTCGTAAGTATAACCGGCCAATTCAAAGAGTCCCTGAAGCATCTTCTTCTTAACATCTCTCATGTCGTCGGGATCTCTTAAAATGTAAAGAGGCTCCGTTTCGAGAAGCGGATAATTCTGAAGAAGTTCTTCTTTATTATCTTTCTTTCCGAGTTTATTGATATCGTAAAGCTTGTAAAAGCCCTTAACGGTAGCTCTGTCGGTATTGCTCAATCCATCAAGCAATGCTTCAAGATTGGTCTTGGTGATAGCCAACGGGAAAACAAATTCTTTCGAGATCTTACCTATCGAATAGTTTACCTGAATATAATCATCACCCTGCTCTATCTCATATATTCCGTTTGCGGTAGAGTATGCGTTTGTATCAAGTGTAACATCCAGACCGCTTTCGGTACCGTATGTGAGCAAAAAGTCGGAATCGAGTTTTGCTTTTTCTTCAGCCACCGCCAAAGAATCGTCTTCTCCGCCTATTGCGGTTGAGTGCCATACTTTACCGGAAGATTTGACCGTAACGTCAAAATGCGTCGTTATCGGATCCATCACAAACTTGATCTTATCGTTTTCAAGGGTAATGGGTTTGTCGTCCCCGGCATATGCTTTAACCTCAATTATTTCTTCGGGTACCGGTCTTTCCTGATATTTAATAACGAATACTACCAAAGCGGCAAAAATAGCAATCATAATTCCGGGGAATATCATCCCCTTCAATTCTTTGATGATGCCGTTCTTTATCTCGCGCTTTCTTTCTTCGCTCATTGGATTTAATTTGCTCATACTGATCCTCTTTCGTATCCGTTATATTACAGTCGATACAACATTTCTTTTGTTAATGATATAAAGTAGGCAACGCCCTGAGAAACCATACTGAAGAAAAGCATCAGTAAGAATATCATGACTAACATTGCGAATACGGTGGCGATAAGGAAAAGAATGTTCTTTCCAAAACCATATTCGTGCACCTGACTCATACCGAGTATTCCGATAAACAAAACCCATATGATGGAAATAACATACATAGCCGAGTAAAACTCGCTCTCGTCTACGGTGATGAAATTGCTTAAGAACATCAACGGAAACTGTATGAGCGGATAAGGAGTGATCGCGTAACAGGTCGCTATATAAACCTGCCCGAGACGTCCTTTACCGTCAAACAATGTGGTAAGCGCCCAGTTGCCGACTACAAACAGTATGAAAGGCAGCAAAACACTGGCTATATACATAAAGATGTTAAGATCTTCCCAGTATACCTGTATGAAAATGAAACTGGTGTATCTGAGTCTTATTACATAAGCTGCGATAGCCAACACCAGAATTGTTGTGGCCGCAGAATATGATCCTCGTTTTTCATGCGTCAGATCCCAGAATCCGTCAATCGGATGGGTCAGACAGTAAAGAGAGAACTTTAAACTTTTAAAATATCTCTGCCAATTTTCTTTGCTTTTCAATGCTGCAAACATGCCGTTTCTCCGTTAGTTGTTATATTTGAATGCATCTGAGATCTGGATCTGATACTTAATGAACTTAACCCTTCCGATTCCGAGAGGGATAAGGAAAAGTGCAAGTATCACAATAACTATCAAAACGATGTGATCTTCAACAAATTCTTTACGATGTTTTTTGTAGGCCTTGGAATAATTATCCGCATCATACTTAAGTTCGAAATAATCCATTGCCTTATCGTAATCTTTCTGTCTTAAATATGCACGTCCCAAACCGATGTAGGCAAGATCGTAATTGCCGTTGTATTTCATAACCTCACGCCAGGTCTTTCCGGACTTGGCATATTCACCGTTATCGAACTGATCCATTGCTCCGAATACCAAACGTCCGTAATCCGTAAGGGTAAAGAGTGTGATGGTACAGTCAAGCTGATCGACAACTATGAGGTCGTAATCCATATGTTCAAGCGCGAGCGGATTTCTGAAGTAACCGTCCATATTTCCGGCACCGCCGAATACGCAGATCATTCTTCCCTGATCGTCGTATGCAAAGAGACGTCCTCTGTTTCTGTCGAGGCAGACATATGCGTCATTGTCAAAAACGGTAACATCCGCAAATTTCGAAGGTCCCGAATAACCGCCGCCGTTGCCCATATAAAGGTCTCCGTATACAGGGAAATCACCGTCCCAGTAAACGCCGTTTCTTATGAGAATGTCGTCACCGAGAGGATTGATCCTTCTGATCGAATCGGCATCTCCCGCTTTAAGAGCGTCAGCTTCAACGTTACCGGTACAAGCATATATGAAGCCTTCTTTATCCATGTAAAGATTGTCGTACTCTGTAGGAACGAAAGCTTCCATTTTATTGAGCTGTTCCTGAGTAGCAATCTTTTTCATAAGATACATCTTAAAATCGAACACAACTCGGGTAGCACCTACAAAGCCGTTAAATGTTCCGTCGGCCTCGTATTTGATGAGACCCTTGTTAATACCGATGGCAACACAATAAACTCTGCCTGCGGTATCTATAGCAATCTTGGAAGGCTGGAATACTATTTTCGCATCGATGGAATTGTCGACGGGCTTATCAAATCTCTGAACGAAATTCAGATCTTTGTCAAGTTTAAGGATACGAGCGTTTCCTTTGTCGGCTATATAGAAATCTCCTTCTTCGGAAATGGCGATATCCGTAGGCGAAGAAAAGGTATTGGGCTTTTCGTCTCCGTTAAATGAAGTGATCTCATCAACAAAAGCAAATGACTCACGACTCGTTCTTTCAAATATAGCTATACGGTTATTGCCTGTGTCGCATACATACAAAAGATTTCCTACAACACACGAGCCCTGAGGACTGTTAAGTCTCTTTTCAAGACCAAGTTCGGTAGATGTGAAAACTTTACACACCGAATACATATCCGGTGAATCCTGAACATCTCCCCAATAATCGTAATTGTAGGTATAGCTTCTGTCGATCGTTGTGGCATATGAAGGAAGCGATATGCCGATCATCATCCCTGCAGACAAAAGCATTGCCGCAGCTCTTTGAAAAACTTTTTTCATGGTCATCCTCTTTATAATTAATCTTTTAATCCGGAACTAGCCATTGTTTCAAGGATCTGGCTTTCCGAGAAGATAAAGATCGCTATCGGAACTATCATGACAACTACCAGAACGGCAGCGCCCTGACCGGTACGTGCTATACCGCCGGCCTGTATCTGCTGGAGTGCAAATACGAGTGTTTTCTTTTCTTCGGAATAGATAAATGTCGATGCCCTGTTATTCCAAAGACCCTGAACCGAGAAGATGATAAGTGTCATCCACGCGGGTTTAACGTTGGGCATAACGATACGTCTGAATACCAGCCACTCGTTGGCTCCGTCTATCTTGGCGGCTTCGATAAGCGAAGTCGGAAGACCTTCCATGAACTGCTTCATCAGGAAGAAGCCCATCGGGGAAGCGAATGCGGGAATGATTATAGCCCAATATGTATCTATCCAGCCGAGTTTGTTGAGCAGCATATAGTTGGGGATCTGTGTAACATAACCCGTGAACATCATGGCAACCGTTACGACTTTAAAAAAGGTCTGATTACCGGGGAATTCGTACTTGGCAAGTACGAAAGCACCCATGGATGCTATGATAAGATGTCCCGCTGTTCCGACAAATGTAATGAATGCCGTATTGAACAGGTATCTTGAGAATGTTACCCATGATTTACCCATCGTTACGAACAGATCGGAAAAGTTGTCCATTGTGGGATGCTGGGCAAATACTCTCGGAGGGAACTTAAACAGTTCGTCTAAGGGCTTTAATGCCGCACTAACCGCATATACGATGGGGAAAGCCATGATACATGCCACAAGTACCAGGAAAATGTACAGAGCGATGTCACCGGCGATGGATCTGTTGGGTTTTCTTCTCTTGATAAGAGGTTTTACATATACTTCTTCTTCTATTGCTGCGTTCTTTTTCTTTTTGCTCATTATCAGGTTCCTACTCTTCTTAACAGACTCTGAATTGCTTTATTACATAAGATCATCATCAGGAACAGTATCGTTGCTATCGCACACGCATATCCCATCTCGAATCTTGAAAAACCGTAGTCGAAAAGGTGGGTTACTATCGTACGTGCCGCATAGTCGGT
>JAEEGK010008492.1_pt1 | contig 24221 bp, 18 predicted proteins | sample 8958771 | NCBI WGS metagenome assembly JAEEGK01 (sample SAMN16246547, study PRJNA631951) | gut metagenome | biome: gut microbiome; feature: rumen; material: SC-attached | host: Bos | place: Iran: Karaj | collected 2018-10
CCCGCATTTCTGGTGTTTGTTCTGTGCCAGAAACAGATATATTCCGGACTTACGGTGGGAGCGGTTAAGGGATAAAACAGATGAAGACAATGGTGAACAAAGTAAAAGACCATCTCGAAAAATGTATTATCCCTTTTTGGAAGGGACTCAGAGATGATGAATTCGGCGGGTATTACGGATTTTTGGATTATAACCTTAATCTCGATAAAAGAGCTGAAAAGGGCTGCATATTAAACAGCAGGATTTTGTGGTTCTTTTCAAATGCTTATCTGTTATTAAAAGATGAATCATTGCTCCGTGAAGCTGACCATGCCTATGCTTATATGACAAAGCACTGTCTTGATACGGAAAATGGAGGAATATTCTGGTCTACGACATATGACGGTAAGGTGAAAGATTCCACGAAGCATACTTATAATCAGGCTTTTGCAATCTATGCTTTGTCCTCCTATTATGAAGCAGGCGGAGATCCGGATGCTTTGGAAAAGGCAAAAGAGCTTTTTTATCTGATAGAGAGTAAATGCAAAGATGAAAAAGGCTATCTTGAAGCATCGGATCGCAGCTTTCATAAGATCGGTAATGATAAGCTATCCGAGAATGGTGTAATGGCGGACAGGACCATGAATACATTGCTTCATGTTCTTGAAGCATACACCGGGCTTTACAGTGTATGGAAGGGCGATGAAGTCAAAAATGCACTGAAGGATATCCTGAATAATTTTGCGGAAAAAGTATATAACAGATCACTCCACAGGCAGGAAGTGTTTTTTGACGATGATTATAAGTCTCTTATAGATCTTCACAGTTACGGACACGATATAGAAACCTCGTGGCTGGTGGACAGAGCCGTTGAAGTATTGGATGATCATGACGTAAGACTGTGTGAAAAAATACACGGGATCACAAGAGATCTGTCTCAAAACATTCTGGATACTGCTTTTGACGGTTATTCACTTCCCAATGAATGTGAGAACGGAAAGGTTGATGAAAAAAGGATCTGGTGGGTTCAGGCGGAAACAGTAGTAGGTTTTTTAAACGCTTACAATGAATCGGGAAATTCGGATGAGAAATATCTTAATGCCGCAAAGAACTGCCTTGAATTTATATTTGAAAATGTCGTAGATAAAAGAGATGGTTCCGAGTGGTTTTGGGCTGTTGACAAGAACGGAGCACCGATAGCGGATCTGCCGATAGTTGAACCCTGGAAATGCCCATATCACAACGGAAGAATGTGTATGGAAGTTATAAGAAGAATGGCATAAAGAAAACAGTTCAGTGATTTCCTCCTAATATAAAACAGGCATCGATCGTAATGACCGGTGCCTGTTTTATTGTTGACAATTTTGGTTTATCGGGATAAACTGATTTTAGTTTATCGGAATAAACCATGGAGGCATGTTATGAAGGATATAGAGCTTGGAGCAGTGCAGGAGAGATTTGCCGATATAGTATGGGCAAATGAACCTATCGGCTCGGGAGAACTGGTAAAGCTTTGTGAAAAAGAACTGGGATGGAAGAAACCCACCACATATACGGTACTCAGAAAACTTAGTGAAAAAGGTCTTCTACGCAATGAGGACGGAGTTGTTACCACTCTTATGACACGTGAGGATTTTTATTCCGCGAAGAGTGAGCAGATCGTTGAGGATTCTTATGAAGGATCTCTTCCCGCATTTATTGCAGCATTCACTTCCCGTAAGAAGCTTTCAAAGGCAGAGGTGGATGAGATACAGAAGATGATCGATGGTTTTAAGAAGGGAGAGAAAAAATGAGCACGGTATTTCTCAAGATATTAAATCTCTCTTACAGTGCATCATGGCTGATCCTTGCCGTGGTTATCGTAAGACTTCTGCTTAAAAAAGCTCCCAAATGGATCAACTGTCTGCTGTGGGCGCTTGTTGCCGTAAGGCTGATCTTACCGTTTTCTCTCGAGAGTGCCATGAGCCTTCTGCCCAGCGGAGAAGTGGTACCCGAAAATATTCAGGCAACGGATGTACCTCATATCGAAACAGGGATAAACGTGGTTAACAGTGCAGTTAATCCTGTGATGGAAGAGACATTTGCGCCGGCTTCGGCAAACAGTGTAAATCCCATGCAAGTTGTTGTAACGGTTTTATGTATTGCTTGGGTAATCGGTATCTTAGCTATGGCTGTGTATGCTTTTATAAGCTATGCAAAGATCAAAAGAAGCGTAAGGGAAGCCGCACTTCTAGAAAAAGGAATAATGGAATGTGATGAAGTTAAATCTCCCTTCATACTCGGAATACTTCGTCCCGTTATATATGTGCCTTCCGGAATGGACAGGGAGACTCTTGAGCTTGTACTTGCTCATGAAAAGGCACATTTAAAAAGACGCGATTATGTATGGAAGCCTTTGGGATATGCCCTTTTATCCGTATATTGGTTCAATCCCTTAAGCTGGATCTCCTATATTCTCCTGTGCAGGGATATAGAGTCTGCTTGTGATGAAAAGGTGATCAGAGATAAGAGCAGCGATTATATGGCTGCATATTCTCAGGCACTTTTAGACTGCAGCATTCAGAAAAGAAGGATTGCGGCATGTCCCGTTGCCTTTGGAGAGACCGGAGTTAAGATGCGTATAAAGAATGTTCTGAATTATAAGAAGCCTGCTTTTTGGATCATCATAGCGTCACTTATTGCATGTGTGGTTCTGGCTGTATGTTTCCTTACAAATCCGAAGAAAGAAGAACCTGTGAGTGAAGCACCCTCGGAAACCGAAACACCGGTTTCGGATGAGCCCTATGTATTTGATGAAGAAAGAGTATATTACTACAGTTTAAACGCTTATACCATTAATGGTATAGATCCGGTTAAACTTATAAATTTCACTATTTCGTTTCTGCCTGATGGAACATATACATGGTATGAATCTCCCGTCAGCAGCTTTATCGGTACGGGTACATATTCCATTGAAGACGGAATCCTTACCATGACGGATAATGCAGAGATGACGGGAACTGACAGAGTAAACAGATTCACGGTCTCGGAGGATAGTTTGTTTTATGTTTCCGATGGATCCGATAATTTCGATATGGTAAAACTTTCAGACGGAGTGGAATTTGCTCTCGGAGTCAATCCTTTGGGAGATCTGGAAGATATTGATGTCGTAGAGGTGGAACCCCTGACATTTGTATGGCCTACGGATAATGATGTGGTGACCAGACAGTTCAGTACGGACGAGGAAAACTATCATCCCGAAACGGATATTGCCGGAGCGCCCGGTGATCCCGTATATGCGGCTACGGACGGCACCATAAAAGAAACGGGATTTGATGATAAGGACGGAAATTATATAGTAGAGTCCGCAGGACTTATTACGGTTACATACTGTCATCTTGAAGAAGTAAGCGTAAATGTAAACGATGTGGTAAGTGCAGGTGACGTTATCGGCACCATCGGATCTACCGGTAATTCAACTGGTCCACATCTGGCAATAAGACTTTTGCTTGGCGATGAGCCTTATGATTATCTTCAGCTGTTTGATTCGTATATAGCACATGAAGTGCCTGAAAAATCCGAAGGAAATGTATATGATTATTATTCCTCGGACGGATCGGTGTATCTCAGACAGGACTATGTGACCGGAAAATCCGTGATCGTGGACGGAGAACAGGAATATCCCGTAGATATTGCCATGGGGGCATATGGTCCGAAGATCGAGAAGTTTGACGCGGACGGAGACGGAGAGGATGAATATCTGATCGCGGAATGCGAAGGAACCGGCACAGGAATATCTCAGTACGGACTTTGCATCGTGGAAACTGGCGGAGGCAGTTATAAATTAACCAGATATGACAGTCAGTATTTTGCCGATTACCTTGATGAGAATATCGGTTACCAATGGGACAACGCAAGGCAAGAGTTTAATGTGTTCCAGAAAAGACCCTTTACTTCAGATTTATGGGTCGGCATACACGTCAAGCCTTTTGAGAAGCATAACCAGCTTGAGAAGATTGTCTGGTCGGATATAATAGGTATTGAATTTGAAGACGGGCATGTATATCTGTCCGCACCCACAGGCTATGTATATAAGTACATTCCTGCTCCGGATTATGAAAATGCAGTCAGGGTCAGGATTGAAATACTTGTTCAGGAAGATTCAAACATCATATTAAGCGGTAACTACAGATTCGCTATGGATGACGGTGTGAAATAAGACCTAATCCGTGCTGGAAAAACATGTAACATTATAGTATGATTGTATTAAGGCAAAGACGTCTGTTACAGGACGCCTTTGTCTTTTTTTATCGGATTCGGAAAGGAGAACGAAATGGCTGCGTTTGACAGAGTGTTGTCGGGAATTCCGCAAATGGATGTAAACTTTGACAATATACGTCTCGGCGATAATGTTGTATGGCGCGTCGATGATCTGGAACAGTTTAAACTGTTCATGAAGCCTTATGTGGATCAGGCCATTCGCGATAACAGGAATCTGATATATTTCAGGTTTGCATCTCATGAGCCGCTTTTGGAAGAACGTGAAGGTCTTAAGATAATAAATGTCGAACTCAATCACAGGTTCGAAAACTTTACCGTGGAGATACATGAACATATCAGGCGCGAAGGCAGGGATGCTTTCTATGTTTTCGATTGCCTGTCGGAACTTCAGACCGCATGGGCGACGGATCTGATGATGGGAAATTTCTTCAGGGTAACATGTCCCTATCTGTTCATTCTGGATACGGTTGCATTTTTCCCGCTTATAAGGGGCAAGCATTCTTTTCAGGCTATAGCCAAGATAAGGGATACCACGCAGCTCTTCCTTGACGTTTATGCGGACATTGAAAATGTATATGTACGTCCGGATAAAGTATGGAACAGATATTCCGAAACCATGCATCTGCCCCATCTCTATAATCCGAAAACAGGGGACTTCAAGCCGATACTGGACGGAGTTATGGCGAGCAAGTTCTATCAGGTGCTGGGTGAAAATGCATCTTCACCCGACCGGGGAAACATGGACAGCTGGGATCGGTTCTTCAATCTGACGGAGTCCATGTATGAAAACGGTATGGATGTTACCGAAAGATGTCACCGCATGTGTAATATCATGATGTCCCGCGATGAGAGAATGCGTGCGATGATAAAAGAAAACTTTACGCCCCGTGATTATCTCGGCGTAAGAAAGCGCATGATCGGAACGGGAATGATCGGCGGTAAAGCTTGCGGCATGCTTCTTGCAAGAAAGATCCTTGAAAACAAATGCCCCGATATCTACAGAAAGCTTGAACCTCATGATTCTTTCTACATCGGTTCCGATGTGTTCTATTCTTTTATAGTAGAAAATGATTTCTGGGATCTGAGAGTCAGACAGCGAAGTAAGGAAGAATACTTTTCACTTGCGGAGGAGTTCTCCGAAAGACTTCTTGCAGGAAAGTTTTCCGGTGAAATGGAAGAGCAGTTTGTAAAGCTTCTTGAGTATTACGGACAGGATCCCATTATTGTCAGATCCAGTTCTATTTTGGAGGACGGATTCGGAAATGCATTTGCGGGTAAATATGAATCGGTCTTTTGCTCTAATTCCGGGGATATGGATCATCGTCTCGAAGAACTTGAGAATGCTGTAAGAACAGTCTATGCAAGTACGATGAGCAGATCCGCTCTTGATTACAGAAGCAGGAGAGGGCTTCAGGCAAGGGACGAGCAGATGGCACTTCTTGTTCAGAGAGTTTCGGGATCGTATTACGGCGAGTATTACATGCCCTGTGTTGCAGGCGTCGGTTATTCATACAGCCCCTACAGATTCATGGATGAGCTGGATCCGGATGCGGGAATGTTAAGGCTTGTAATGGGACTCGGAACTTCTGCCGTAGACAGAACGGAAGGCTCCTATCCCAGACTCGTAAGCCTTGATAAACCAAAGGCTACCACAGCGAGGAATTGCACAGAGAAACATCAGTATTCTCAGAAGAAACTGGAGCTAATGAACAGGGCTGAGGGAAGACTCGAGCAGGTAGATCCCGATGTGGTTAAGCAGTATCTGCCAGCGTTTATGAAAAAGCTTCTCTTCGAACATGACTTTGATACCGAAAGGATCTTCAGGGAACGCGGACAATCCAGGGATATCGAATTTGTTTCCTGTCAGGGAATAGTAGAAAAAGAAGATCTTATGCTTAAGATGCGGGAGATGCTTTCCGCAATTCAAAAAGAATACGATTATCCCGTTGATACGGAGTTTACGGTCAATCTATCGGAAGACGGTGACTATGTCATTAACCTTCTTCAGTGCAGACCGCTTCAGGTATTTCATGACACGGAAGAAGCTGAATTTCCCGAAGATGTTGATGAGAGCAAGATCATATTTGAATGCAGGGGTTCTTCAATGGGACTGTCGCGATTTGAAAAACTCGATGTAATAGTCATGATCGATCCCGTTGGTTACTACAACATGCCTTACAAGGATAAGTACAGGGTTGCCCAGATGGTCGGAAAACTTAACTGGGCTATGAGGGGCAAGGATAAGAAGATGCTTCTCATGTCACCGGGAAGGATCGGAACATCATCTCCCGAACTCGGCGTGCCTGCTCTTTTTTCCGACATAAGCGAGTTCAATGCGATATGTGAGATCTCGGATTCAAGGGCTGGATATAATCCGGAGTTATCATACGGAAGTCACTTCTTCCAGGATCTGGTTGAAGCGGGGATTTTGTACAATGCGATCTTCGAAAATGAAAAGACGATACATTATCATCCGGAACTTCTTGAAATATGTGACAAACGGATAACGGGTTTTGACAGGCATGAGGAAGAACTTAAAAGTATTGTTAAAGTGTTTGATGTATCCGAAATAGATTTCAGATTGTGTAACGATATGAAGAAAGAACGGATACTTTGTTTTATGGAATAGGGGTATAGTATGATTTCACTGAACGATTATTTGTATAACGGAGATACGGTAGTAAAGATTCTTCATTCATATTCACGGGATCTTAAACAGAGCGCGATCGATACCAACAACGGAGTTGATATTGCACACAGCAATCTGCTTCTTTTAATGATAGATCTGCTGGAGCATAATGATTTCCTTACGGCTCAGTCTCAGAAGATAAGAGAGTTTTACAGATATATGGCGGATAAATATCCGTTCCTTGCATTTACCTTCAAAGGAAGGATCAAATCCATTATAAGGCTTGAAGAAAAGATCAACGGTAAGATAGTTGAATACATATACGACTATCATAGGAAGACGGGAGGTTATCCCTCGGAAGCCGAGATCAAGGACAGGATAGGACGGATCAAGGATTTTATCGCATACAGGATAGTTATATCACTGCCGAAATGCCATTTGAAACTCGGTGATGATAAGTATGAGATGGAGCTTGAGTATCTGTATGAAATAGCGGATGCTCTTCCGGACTTCTTGGAGGAGAGAGGATTTAAACCTGAGATATCCGGACTTGAGACGATAAGTACGAGAATAGCCGATCCTTATAAGCAGTATTACAGGGATTATATAGAGAATCCCAATGATAATGATTACAGATCTCTTCATATCGCTTTCTTTGACAATACATCAAGAAGTAACATCGAAGTACAGATCAGGACCAAGGAGATGGATGATAATGCCGAGATAGGTCCTGCAAATCATCTTGGTTATGAGAAGACTCAGGAAAACGAACGTGCCAGAAGAGAAGAGATTCCCGTAGGTGAAAATATTTATTTCGACGATGCGTATGAAAGAGTAATGCTTCTTCAAAAGCTGGATCTTAGCAAGGTTGATGTAAATATGTTCGGTGCCACGGACAATAATATGGTAAACGACGGATGCGGATTGTATCGTGGTCGACTGATCCTTCCTTACGAGCATTTGTCGAGATTTCAAAACGATCTTATCTAAGCGGAAATACCTGAAAGCCCGAGAGTCCTTTCTCGGGCTTTTTGTGTGCATTTAGAGGCTCAGATTGCGAAATTGTCTGAAAAGTAGACTTTCACGATATGAAGCGCTATAATTTGTATGCTTTTTGAACTTGGACATTTTATTAAGGAAGAAGAATGGATAAGAAAAGAATAATAGGATTCTACAACTATACGGTAGTTCTTACATATATCGGCATGCTTTTTGCATTTGCCGGAATTATGGATGCGATCAGACAGAACTATATCGGGAGTGTCATATGCCTGATGTGTTCGGGTATCTGCGATATGTTTGACGGAGCAATCGCTTCGACCAAAGAAAGAAACTGTTTTGAGAAGCATTTCGGAATTGAGATCGATTCACTCTGTGATCTCGTAAGTTTCGGCGTGCTTCCCGCCATATTTGTATTCATGATCGCAGGACAGAGCACTGTAGCGGGATTTATCGGTGCGGCATATGTTTTATGTGCAATTATCCGACTCGCGTATTACAACGTTCAGGAACTTGAAAGACAGAAAACTACCGAAGAGGCAAGAGAATATTACCTCGGCGTTCCCGTAACGACCATTGCAATCCTTCTTCCTCTTTTATATCTGATCAAGGATCGTTTTCAATTGTCCGACGTTTTCGGCTATCTGGCTCTTATGATCGTAGTAACTATCGGATTTATCAGCGGAGTTGAGATCAGAAAGCCCAAGATGATCGGAAAGATCGTTATGCTTGTCATTGGATTGGTTGAGTTTTTTGAACTTTTCCTGTTGGCAGGAGCTGATTATTTATGAGCGAAAGTCGTAGTGTTGATTTCTTATACAAGACACCTGTGGGAAGATTTTTCCTGAAGGGTCTTGTTAATCCCAAAGTTTCGAAGAGCGCGGCAAAGGTCTTATCCTCTCGGATATCAGCCGCGTTTGTTCCCTCTTTTATCAGAAAAAACAATATAGATATCGAAGACTACATTGTACCCGAAGGCGGATTTGGGTCTTTTAACGACTTCTTTACCAGAAAAATAAAACCGGGAAAGAGGGAAATTGAAGACTGTGATCTGATCTGCCCCAGTGACGGATTGCTTACCGTATCGGATATAAATGAGACAAGCGTATTCAATATAAAGAACACTTCGTATTCACTTAAAGAATTACTTGATGATGAAAATCTTGCCAAGGAATTCATCGGTGGTACTGCGCTTATCTTCAGGCTTACTCCTTCCCATTATCACAGGTATGTATTCTGTGCATCGGGAAAGGTTGAGAAAACAAGGTTTATTCCGGGAATACTTCATTCGGTAAAGCCTGTATGTCATGAGACATTTCCCGTCTTTGTACAAAACTCCAGAGAGTATGCTGTTTTTGATACCGAAAAATACGGAAAAATAGTACAGATGGAAGTCGGAGCACTTCTTGTAGGCAAGATATCAAATTCGGGATATGCTGCAGGGGATGAAGCCCGTATCGGTGAAGAAAAAGGCTATTTCGAATACGGCGGGTCTTCCATAGTAGTATTGACCAAACGGAGATTGTGTGAAAAGCAGACTTCGAATGAAGAGATGCCCGTCAAACTGGGCATGGATGTTGTATTAAAGTTTTAGTTTAAGATTTTGGTTTTATGAAGTTCATCAAAAAAATAATACCCGATTATTCGATTTTTCCGCTTGCTGCGATGCTTGCATTGAATTATTTGGCCTATTTTGGAACCAGGTTATTTACCGAGGGAATGACACACTACGATATTTCCACTCCTCTGGATCGTCGTATTCCGTATGTTTCCGTATTTATCGTCCCCTATCTGCTTGCGTTTCTTCAGTGGATCATAGGGTATATCTGTATCGGACGACAGAGCAAGGAGTATTGTTACAGGGTTATGTACGGCGAGATGATATCCAAAGTATTGGTTGGAATCATTTTCGTGGCATTTCCCACAATAATGGTAAGAGAAGCGGTTACCGGAAACGGATTATTAGATAAAGTGGTTGCAGGACTTTACAGTTTGGATGCACCCACCAATCTGTTTCCCTCAGTGCATTGTCTTGAAAGTTACATATGCATGAAGTTCGCCATTGAGACAAAAGGATTAAATCGAGGTTTTAAGATCTCGATGATCTGCATGAGCATATTGGTTTTCCTGAGTACCTTATTTGTCAGACAACATGTCATTTTGGATTTTTTCGGAGCGGTTGCGGTGGCCGAAATGGGAAGACGCGCATCGGAATATATATTTGCGAAACGGGAACGAATCCCTGAGAAAAACAGAAATATGGTCTGAAATAATAAAACCCTCGTGATCTATACCTCACGAGGGTTTTATTATTTAGCGGAGAAGGAGGGATTCGAACCCTCGTGCCCCGGAGGGCAAACGCATTTCGAGTGCGCCCCGTTATGACCGCTTCGATACTTCTCCAATTCATTGGCTATGCCAACTTCAATACTATATATTTTTTTCGCGGATGCGTCAATGTGAAAAAGTTTTTAATTTATTAACCGCAATTCGTATGGGCCTGTATAGAATCAGCATTATCGTAAAGTTGCCGATCGCATGGGCAACGTCATAGGGGATGCCGGAGATCCACCAGGCAAATCCGGCCTTAAATCCCGCCTCCAAAGTCTTGGCTTTTACAAAGAAGATAACCTGTGCGGGGGTACATAGAGCACCGAATGCAAGACCGAAGAATCCGGAAAGCAGTGCCCAAAACAAGGCCTTATCATTTTTACGGAAGAGAAGGGTTAACAGGATCAGTATCGGCCAGACATACAGATACATTATTACCCAGACATGAGGCCCGTACAGACTCCCTTCGATCGCAACAAAAATCGGTACGATGATAAGAGTCTTCCATCCCATGAGCAGGGTAAACATCACGAGCCAAAACGAAGTCAGCTCGATGTTTGGAAGGAAAGCAAGAGCCATCTTGCAGCTTTCAATGAGCGCTACCGCCATTCCTATATATGCGATGTCTTTGATACTGAATAATTTCTTCATATAAAATGCCGGCAGACTTATGAAGCCTGCCGGTTATAAATTTAGTTAGCTGCTTCGTAAACTATTGAATAGGTGTCGCCGTCGGTAACGGGCTGTGAATCAATGCCGTAGTTGCCGTACTCTCCGTTTACATAGAAAGCCCAGTAAGCGTTGTCCTCAGCGTAAATTGCCTGCTCTCCGTTAACGACCTCTACCATCATACCATATTCGCTGTCGGTTCCTTCATAGGTAAGTCCTTCAGCCTCATCCATAGCCTGTCTGAGGAATTCAGCATCGGTGGTAACTTCATATGTGGTTACGTTTCCTTCGGAATCCTTAACCTCGATAATGATGTTCTTAGATCCCTCTGCAGCTGCATCGTCAGCAGCATCATCAGAAGTCTGATCATCAGCCGCCTGATCCTCTTCGATTTCGGCTTCTTCGGACTGTTCGTCGGTATTTACTGACTCTTCGGTTTCTGAGGTTTCGGTCTCTGCGGCGGGTGCGGGCTGAGACTGGGGCTTATACAGGTTGAAGATGATAAGCACTATGGCGATCAGAGCAACAAATACTCCCAATCCGATAAGCAGATTTCTTGTTTTCTTTTCCATTTTTTCATGTTCTCCTTACGATTACTTGCCCGAAATCAGTCTTCAGGCACCGAAAGATACTATCACAAGGCCCCGATATATGCAAATAAGGCAAAAAATGATATAATCTATGGGTCTGTAGGACGTTTCTTATGGGAGGATTTTTCATGGCAGAAAGCACAGGAAAGAAGACCCCGTCAAAGAACTCTAAAGGGGTATCAAAGGCCCCGTCGGTCAAAACAAAACCCGCAGAAAAAAAGACGGATTCCGTTGAAGCTGTTAAAGAATCTTCGGAAAAGAAAAAGACCATAGCGCTTGAGACCAACAATGCGGTCAATAAATTTGCGACCATTACGGATTTCCGTGCGGCTCTTTCCAATCTCGGAGAGATCCATATGGAGCCTTATGATGTTATCGCCGGATACGGAGTCCGCCCCGGGATTTATGAACTGAACGGAGCAACGGCCATACCTACGGGCGTTAATTTCACCATTTCATCAAATCAGGCATATTATTGCGAGCTTCTTCTTTTTAAAAGAGAAAGCAATGTTCCTTATGCCGTTCTTCCCTTTCCGGACAATTACAGAATAGGAAATGTCTGGTCGATGATCGTATTCGACATTGATATAGAAGAATTCGAATACGCATACAGATTCGACGGACCGTATGATCCGTCGCGTGGTCTTATTTTCGACAAAAACAAGATAATACTGGACCCTTATGCGAAAGCCGTTACCGGCCAGAGCAAGTGGGGAACCTATAACGATTCCATATATAAGGCAAGGGTCGTCAAGAACAATTTTGACTGGGGCAGACGCACGAGAAAGCATAAGCCCATGGAAGACCTGGTGATCTATGAGATGCACGTAAGAGGTTTTACCAAGGATAAATCATCGGGAACGGGCGATAAGGCGGGAACCTTCGCAGGCATAATGGAAAAGCTTCCCTATCTGAAAGAGCTGGGTGTGAATGCACTTGAGCTTATGCCCATCTTTGAATTTGATGAGACCCTTGATCACAGGGATTTCTACGGAAGAGAGCTGATGGATTATTGGGGATACAATACCGTCTCTTTCTTTTCACCCAATACCAGCTACACATCGGCCGTAGAGTTCAACCGGGAAGGTACGGAATTAAAAGAGCTTATAAAGCTTTGTCATGAAAATGACATTGATGTCTTATTGGATGTTGTGTTCAATCACACCGCTGAAGGAAACGAGCACGGGCCGGTGTTTTCTTTTAAGGGAATCGATAACAATATCTACTATCTGCTCACACCGGACGGATATTACTATAATTTCTCGGGATGCGGAAATACCCTTAACTGTAACCACCCGATCGTTCAGAATTTCATCTTAGACTGTCTCAGATACTGGGTAATCACATATCATATCGACGGATTCAGATTCGATCTTGCATCTATTCTGGGTAGAAATGAAGACGGATCTCCCATGAGCAAGCCGCCTCTTCTGCAGAGTCTTGCTTATGACCCCATCCTGGGAAATGTAAAGCTGATCGCAGAGGCATGGGATGCGGGCGGATTATATCAGGTAGGCACATTCCCTTCCTGGAACAGATGGGCCGAGTGGAACGGAAGATACAGGGATGATATGAGATCCTTCCTGAAAGGCGATCCGGGAAAAGCCTGCGATGCAGCCAAGAGAATGTGCGGATCTCCGGACCTTTATATACCAGAAGTCAGAGGACACAACGCATCGGTGAATTTCCTCACCTGTCACGACGGCTTCACGCTTCATGATCTGTATACTTATAATCAGAAGCACAATGAGGAAAACAACTGGGGCAATACCGACGGAGCTGATGACAACAGAAGCTGGAACTGCGGTGCCGAAGGCGAAACCACGGATGAACAGGTCAATGCATTAAGGCGCAGGATGATCAGAAATGCCGCTGCGGTGCTTATGATGAGCCGCGGAACACCGATGTTTTTCATGGGCGATGAGTTCGGTAATTCCCAGGGCGGTAACAATAATGCATATTGTCAGGACAATTACATAGCATGGCTTAATTGGAAGGATCTGGACGCAAACAGGGATCTGTATGATTTTTTCAAGACCCTGATAAGATTCAGAAAGGAACATGATTGTATAAGGAAGAATTGCGGAAACGATGCGTTCGGGCTTCCGGGGATGTCGGTTCATGATACTCAGGCCTGGAGAAGTGATTTCTGCGATTATTCACATTACATCGGCATTTGTTTTGCGGGATATCCCGGTAAATTTAACAAGGGCTACCCTCAGGCTGTGTTTATAGCGGTCAATTCCTATTGGGAGGATCTGGATGCGAATCTTCCCGCGCTTCCCGAAGGATGCGGATATTCATGGGTGCTTGCGGCGGACACCTATCTGGAGAGGCCTTTTGATACGGAAAGAGAGCGGTGCCACGGGCCTTTCAGAATAAAGGCAAGGAGCGTCAGGATCTACGAAACAACGGTTTCCTATGATTAGATTTATATTTGAAATATCATCCTTAAATGTGTAATATATTCTGCGGATTAGTAAATAGGCCAAGGAGGACAACAATATGGCTATTAAGTGGATAAACTATGACAAACTGGATGCATCCGCAAAGCTTGCATCCGATACCCCCGCAGACCTTACCAAGGTTATGGCAGGAGCAGAAGGCGCAGAGAGAGTTGCAAAGTATTCATCTAAGATGGCTGCAGGTATGGCATTTAACTATGCTGCCAAGAATGTTGATGATGCTATTTTAAAGGATCTTCAAAAGCTGGCCGATGAGGCATGCCTTGCAGAGAAGTTCGAAGCACTTTACAACGGCGAAGTTATCAATACCGGTGAGAAGAGACTTGTTCTTCACCACCTTACCAGAGGTCAGCTCGGAAATAAGGTTGAGTGCGACGGCACCGACAAGAGAGCTTTCTATGTAGAGCAGCAGGAGAGGATCGCAGCTTTTGCAAATAAGGTTCACTCCGGTGAGATTGCCAACGAGAAGGGCGAGAAGTTCACCACTGCAGTACAGATCGGTATCGGCGGTTCCGACCTCGGACCCAGAGCCATGTACCTTGCTCTTGAGAACTGGGCAAAAGTTAACGGCTTCTTCAAGATGCAGGCTCAGTTCATTTCCAATGTAGACCCCGATGATGCAGCAGGCGTTCTTGCGAATGTCGATGTTGCACATTCTATTTTCATCCTTGTATCAAAGTCGGGAACCACTCTTGAGACCCTTACCAATGAAGCGTTTGTTAAGGATGCTCTTAAGAAGGCAGGACTTGATCCTTCTAAGCATATGATCGCAGTTACTTCAGAGACTTCTCCTCTTGCGGGAAACAGCGATTACCTCGATGCATTCTTTATGGATGACTATATCGGCGGAAGATATTCATCAACTTCAGCCGTAGGCGGAGCGGTTCTTTCACTCGCATTCGGTCCCGAGATCTTCGCGAGATTCTTAAACGGTGCCGCAGAGGAAGATAAGATCGCTACAGGCAAGGACATCCTTTCCAATCCCGATCTTCTCGATGCACTTATCGGTGTATATGAGAGAAACGTGCTCGGATACGGATCAACCGCAGTTCTTCCTTATTCACAGGCTATGAGCAGATTCCCCGCTCATCTCCAGCAGCTTGATATGGAGTCCAACGGTAAGAGCGTTAACCGTTTCGGAGAGCCCGTTGATTATGTGACCGGCCCCGTTATCTTCGGAGAGCCCGGAACCAACGGACAGCATTCATTCTATCAGCTCCTTCATCAGGGAACCGATATCATCCCTCTTCAGTTCATCGGTTTCAAAGAGAGCCAGCAGGGTGTTGATGTAGACATTCAGGGTTCCACCAGCCAGAAGAAGCTCTGTGCAAACGTTGCAGCTCAGATCATGGCATTTGCCTGCGGCAAGTCCGATGAGAACAGCAATAAGAACTTCGCAGGAAACAGACCCTCCAGCATCATCATCGGAGAGAAGCTTACTCCCGAAGCGCTTGGAGCACTTCTTGCTCACTTTGAGAACAAGGTTATGTTCCAGGGATTTGTATGGAACTTAAACAGCTTCGATCAGGAAGGTGTTCAGCTCGGAAAGGTTCTTGCAAAGAAGGTTCTCGCTCACGAGACCGACGGTGCGCTCAAGGCATACAGCGATCTGTTCGATATCTGATGATAATATTTAAGGCCTCCCGCATATGCGGGAGGCCTTTTTCACATGTCAGAATAATTGATTACGGATTTAAGATTACTTCGAGAACCACGGGATTGTGGTCGGTGTAAGTAAACAGTTTATCGATGGTTTCAACGGATTTTACTTCTATGTTGTCGGAAACGATGAATCCGTCGATAACGTAGTACTGGAAAGTATCGCGGTCTGCCCCTGCAAGAGGCTTATCAAGTGATCTGCAGGTGGGTGATGAAGAGTCCTGGCAGAAGATCAGATGTTCACCGAACTCGATTTCATGAAGCAATCCGCATTGCCATGTGCCTTCGTATTCGGGATATGCGGAGACGTCGGTGCTTGAAAATCTCTGGTTGAAATCACCGCCCGCAATCACGTAATTTCCTGCAGTGGCTTCATTCCGGAGAAAGTCAGCCAGCATTCTTGTCTGGGCTGTTTTTCCTTCACCGTCGTCATAAGCTTCAAGATGAAGGTTTACGATTACCAGCTGCTTGTCACTTCCTTCGATGGGAATCCTGTTAACGGAAAGGCATCTCTTGAGATTGAGACATCTTACGGGCCATTTGAAAGGACAGGGAAGCTGGATCCTTTCTGCAGATGATATTCCGTAACGTGAAAAAGTGGTAAGTCCGCTCTCCACTTTTCCGATGGGGGGAATGGGGTAGGGGATGTAATCTACCTTAAAATTATAGGCAAACGTGCTGTCATAGGCGGGAAATGCATCGGAAATCAGATCTTTTTCATTTACATGGTAAGATCTGGATGAATTGATGTCGGTTTCCTGAAGGAGCATGATATCGGGATCTATATCTCTTAAGGAAGATATTACACCGCCTATGTTTTCACCGACCCTCTGGACGTCTGCGGTATAAACCATATTACCGTTATCCATAAAGAAATCCGCGTTGTCTCCGAGAGCTCCGCATCCAACATTCCATGTGACTATCTTAAGACTGTCACCGGGTAAGATGACTTCTTCGGGAGAAGCATTTGAAGAAACCTCCAGTTGCTCCCAATCTGCCGGCTTATATTCTCTTACGGATATTACTATCAATAAGACAATGAAAGCAACGACAAGTATGGCGATCAGTACGCCAAGAATTTTTAATAATGTTGATCCTAAATTTCTCATAATTTTTACCTCGAATTCACATTTTACTTCAAAAGTGGATAATAATCCAGTTTGTGATATACTAAAAGTTGTTGAAAAAAAGGGAAAATGTTGAAAGGAACGTAAAAATGTCCTTATCTTTTACGGAAAAAGAGTTCATTCCTGTGATGCTCGGAGGAGATATTAACACATATTCCGTCTCCCGAGCTTTCTACGAGAAATATAATGTCAAGTGTTATGTATTCGGTAAATATCCCACCGGCCCCAGTTATGACAGCAGGATAATCGAATATGAGGCTGATCCCCGTATCGAAACGGATGAGTATTTTGTGGAGAGGATCAATAAATTCGCGGCCGATCACAAAGACAAGACCATAATACTTGTAGGCTGCGGAGATTCATACGTAGCTCTTTGTTCCAGGCATAAATCTGAACTTGCGGAGAATATCATCACTCCTTATATAGATTACGAGCTCATGCATTCTCTTCAGATGAAGGAGACCTTTTACGGGCTCTGCGACAAGTGGGGCATCGATTATCCCGGAACCGTCATCTATGACAGATCCATGGGAAAAGAATTCGAGATGAATTTCGAATATCCGGTCATCATGAAGCCTTCAAACGGTATTCAGTATTGGGAGCATCCCTTTGATACCCAGAAGAAGGTCTACACCATCCATGACAGGGAAGAGCTTATAAGTGTTCTTGATGATATCTATGGTGCGGGTTACACCGACAAGATGATCATTCAGGACAGGATACCCGGAAATGATGAGTACATGAGAGTACTTACCTCATATTCGGATCATAACGGAAAAGTAAAGATGATGTGCCTCGGACACGTTCTTCTGGAAGAGCACACTCCTCACGGACTGGGCAATCATGCCCTTATCATCACGGAGCCCAATGATGAGCTTATGGAGAGAGTCAAGAATCTTCTTGAATCCATGCATTATGTGGGATATTCGAATTTCGATATCAAATACGATACCCGTGACGGGAAGTTCAAGTTCTTCGAAATAAATACCAGACAGGGAAGAAGTAATTTCTATGTAACAGGTTCCGGATTTAACGTAGCGGAATATATTACGGAAGATTATTTCTACGGAAAGGATCTTCCTCTTAAATATGCAAGGGAAGAGCGTCTTTGGACTGTTGTTCCCAAAGGCGTTGCCCTTAAGTATGTCAAGGATGAAGACCTTAAGAGCAGGATGAAGAGACTCTGGAAGGACGGGAAGGTTGTTAATCCCGTATTCTTAAAAGGGGATTCGAATCCCGGAAGAATGTACAGGATGATCAGAACTTACTTCAGCCATTATGTTAAGTTTAAGAAGTATTACAAGATCTGATATGGAGATATCCGCATGAGAAAGATTCTCGGAGTGATAGGCGGAATGGGCCCCGAGGCTACCGCATATTTTTACGAAGAAGTAATAGCACATACGAAGGCTTTGAGAGATCAGGATCATATCGACATGGTCATATTAAGTCATGCATCGATGCCTGACAGAACCGGTGCCATTAATTCCGGAGAATATGAAGAATTGCTTGCCGCCATGAAGGGCGAGATAGAAAAGCTTGAAAAGTGCGGTGCGGGAAACATTGCCATTCCCTGTAACACATCACACTTCTTCCTTGATAAGATCCAGGCTATGACTGAGATCCCTGTTATCAATATGATCGAGGAAACCGCCAGATATATCGCGGAAGGTGAGATAAAGGTTAAGAAGGTTGGAATCCTTGCAACAGACGGAGCGGTTAAGACAGGGCTCTATCAGAAGGCCTGCGAGAAATTCGGTCTTAAGTCCGAGATACCCGATCCCGAATACCAGCAGAAAGTCATGTCCCTTATTTATGACGATATAAAAGCCGGAAAACTGGGAGACGAAGATAAATTCCATGCTGCAGTCACCAATCTGCAGGGCAAGGGATGCAATGTTATAATCCTTGCCTGCACGGAGCTCAGCGTATATAAGAAACATCACAAAGTTCCCATGCACTGTGTTGATGCTCTTGATGTACTGGTAAGAGAATCCATAACAAGAAGCGGTGCCGAATACGAGGAACTGTAAGGAAATAAAATGGCTCAGGTTTTAACACTAAAACAATATAAAGATGCACTTGATGAAGCCGGACTTCTTAAGGAATGCATTAACGAAGAAGGCTTCGGAAAAACGATCGCTTTTGTGACTTATGATTCCAGAGAGGTTAAGGACGGTACTCTTTTTATATGCAAAGGAGCCGCGTTCAAACCGGAATATCTTAAGTCGGCAATTGCCGACGGAGCATGCGCATACATCTCCGAAACAGGATACGAAGAGGGCGGAGAGGTTCCTGCCATGATCGTATCCGATATCAGAAAGGCAATGCCCCTTCTGGGAGATCTTTTCTATGATTATCCTCAGAGGAAATTAAATATTACGGGTTTTGGCGGAACCAAGGGGAAGTCCACTTCTACCTATTATATGAAATATGTAGTGGATGAATATCTGGAGAGCATAGGTAAGCCCGAGAGCGGAGTTTTGTCATCCATCGATAATTATGACGGTGTTGTCAGAGAAGAATCCCACATCACAACTGCCGAGTCCCTTGAGCTTCACAGACATTTCTATAATGCCGTAAGCACAGGTATTGATTTCATGGAGATGGAGGTATCCAGTCAGGCGCTTAAGTATGACAGGGTTCTGGGCATAGGATTTAATGTTTCGGTATTCCTGAATATCTCCGAGGATCATATCAGCCCCAATGAGCACAAGGATTTCGAAGATTATCTTTCTTCCAAGATGAAGATGTTTGCTCTCTCCGAGCATGCCGTTGTCTGCCTTGATACGGACTGCGCAGAAAGAGTGCTTGAGGAAGCGAAAGCTGCGGGGGATGTTACGACCATAAGCTGTAAGGATCCCAAGGCGGATTATTATGCACATGACATCCGCAAAGAGGGAAGCAGTATTCTTTTCTCCGTTACCAAAAAGAAGACTCCCGCATTTGAAGAAGAATTTGAGCTTACCATGCCCGGCCTTTTCAACGTTGAAAATGCATTGGGTGTTATCGCTGCCGCGGAAATATATAACATACCGGTAAATTGTATAAAGGCGGGATTAAGGAAGGCAAAATCTCCCGGAAGAATGGAGCTTTTTAAGAGCGAGGACGGACTTGTAAACGCATTTGTGGATTATGCTCACAACAAGCTCAGCTTCGAAGCACTTTATTCATCCGTCAAAAAAGAATTCCCCGGATACAGGATCGTGGGAATATTCGGATGTCCCGGCGGAAAGGCTTATCAGAGAAGGTATGAGCTTCCTCAGGTTGCGGCCAAGTATGGGGATAAGATATACATTTGTGCCGAGGATCCGGGACCTGATCCCGCAGATGAGATCTCGGCAGAGGTTGCCAAGTATGCCCGTGAAGCCGGTATAGAATATGAGGAAATAGAAGACAGAGGAGCTGCCATTCATAAAGCAATCCTCGAAGTCAGAAAACCTACCGTATTATTAATTACGGGAAAAGGTGAGGAAACAAGACAGAAGTACGGAACCGTATACGCACCCTGCAGATCGGATGCGGATTATACCAGGGAGTTCATCAAAGAGTATAATGAATCTCCTCATCTGGCACGCAAATGATCATTTGATCCATCCGAGGTAGATCGCGATGAATTCGCCGATATCATACATACCTTTCAGCCAGATCAAAACAGCACCGAGATAAAGAGGCCACAGCGCCTCTTTTTTCTTTTCAATGATAAAAATGCTGCGGGATACTATCACACTGATCATAAGGCACATTGTGCCGAAGGTTGCTCTGTCGGGATAGTGGGGAGAGAGGATCATTGCGCCCCAGGAAAGAAGTGCACCTGTGAGGAGAATGATCTCAGCTTTTTTAAGCTTTATTCCGAGGATGGGAATGCTGATGATTAAAACAGCGGCCAGCGTAAGGAGTGTCAGCATCTGGAAAGAGAAAAGTGCTTTGCACTCACTGTAGCATCTGAGGAACAGCTTCCAGAGAATACCGTATTCGTTATTTGCTTCTGCGGCTCTTACGAAATTTCCGGGAGCCGCGATACACATGATGCAGCCAAAGAGGCAGATCAGGCTGCCTTCGGGCATCCAGACCGGAATCTTCCTCGAACTCTTTTTCATAAGATACATTACGATGAGAGAGACGATAAAGCAGGTGGGGCCCATATTCTCGTTGCTCCATCCTGCGATGAGGGCGAGGGGGATCATCCAGAACACGATCCCGGGGAGAGGCTTTACCTCACCTTCGACTTCTCTTAAGTAGCAGAACATATAGAAAAGAAGGAAGGCGGTGATGTACAGATAATTAGCCGCACCTGCTTCCCAGAACATGCTCATTTTCCAGTTTGCGGAAAGACCGATGATAAGGCCTGCGGTAAGGGTCATTGGAACGATACCGGGTTTCAGGCTTGACGATATTTTGGAACACAGGATTATCGTAAGGGACAAAACAAAGAGCCAAAGGGTGTTTAAGACATCCGCAAAACCTTCCCCTGCCATGAGGATAAGCTGGAGAAGTCCGTGAGCCAGGCTTCTTCCCCCCCAGTTATGCCAATGCCATACCTGTGCATGTATGATATCTGAAATTGAAGAAATGGGTGTGCTCGAATCAAGAAGGGTCGAGTACCAGAGATCATCCATCATAAAGGGGATGATACGGTTTGTGAAGAATACAATAACAGCGGTTATTGCAAGAATCAAAAGAGTAATGCAAGTCAGTTTTTTACGAGATTTTTCCATAAAAAAATAATATATCAGAGGCGGATTTTGGTCAAACGGTTACGCAGGGCTTCGATTGAAATATCCGATTCAAAATAGTATTATACATCATGTAGTGTTTTGCTCGAAAAAAGGTGGCATATATGCCCCGGAGGATTTATGAATATAGTCATTGTAGGATGCGGCAAGGTAGGAATGGTTATCACCAAGCTGCTTTCCAGCGAAGATCATAATATTACGCTTGTCGATGAAGACAGCGAAGCCATAGCAGCGGTAACCAATCATTATGATGCCATGGGGGTCATCGGAAACGGTGTAAGCTACCAGAGTCTTCTGGATGCGGGTATCAAGGATTGCGATCTCTTTATCGCGGTCACCGATTCCGATGAAAAGAACCTTCTTGCTTGTCTGATAGCCGGCAGGGCAGGAAGATGCAAGACCATAGCCAGAGTCAGAAATCCCATCTATTCACATGAGATAGATTTTCTTAAGAGAGAATTCAACCTTGCCATGGTCATTAATCCCGAGGATACCGCGGCAATGGAAATCTCCCGAGTATTCCTGTTTCCTCAGGTATTCAAGATCGATACATTCTCCGGCGGAAGAGTGGAGCTTTTTCATTTCCATGTAACCGAAGAGATGCCTATTTGCGGACAGCCTCTTTCCATATTGAGAGAAGACATATTAAAGGGAATAATCGTCTGCACTATCAGAAGAGGTAAGGATGTTATCATCCCCAAAGGAAACTTCTCTTTTGCGGCAGATGATGATGTCAGCATTGCCACTACGAGAAAAGATGCTTTGGCATTTTTCAAGAAGCTGGGCGTCGTTAAGGGCAGAGTCAGAAATGCCATGATAGTCGGCGGTGGAACCTTGTCATATTATCTGGCTGAGAGACTCTTAAGATCCGGCATCGAAACCACTATTGTTGAAATGGATTACAAGAGATGCGAGGAACTTTCCGAGGGACTTCCCGCAGCCAGAATTATACACGGTGACGGAACAAACAGAGATCTTCTGGATCAGGAGGATCTGTCATCCTTCCAGGGGTTTGCGGCTCTCACCGGAGTTGATGAGGAGAATATCCTTCTGTCACTCTATGCGGGCAAGCATTCCAAGGCAAAGGTTGTCACCAAGATTGGAAGACTGAATTTCGGATCCGTAATAGATGCACTTAATCTCGATACGATAATCAATCCTTCGGCCATCACCGCGGATTATATCGTTAAGTTTGCCCGTTCCCTCAGCACCGATCCTTCCAACGATGTTGAGTCGCTTTATAAGCTTGAGGACGGAAAGGCGGAGGCAATCGAATTTAAGATCAAGGAGGAGTCTTCCGTTACCGGAGTAATGCTCAAAGATCTTAAACTCAGAAAAGATGCGCTTGTCTGCAGTATTTTCAGAAACGGCAAGAATATTATCCCCACAGGTCAGGATCAGCTGATGGTGGGTGACAGAGTCATTATAGTCATGAGCGGCGGAAGGATTGCCAATATCAAGGAGATTCTCGAGTGATCATGAAAAAGAATTCGATAGTCCTTTATATTGTGGGAATACTCCTGATCTTCGAGGGAGCATTTCTTCTCCTTCCCATGTTTGTCTCACTGATCTATCGGGACGGGAATTGGATGTGGTACCTTCTGACCATCGGTATATGCCTTATCCCCGGAATTCCCCTTGCAAGAATTAAACCCGGAAAGAATCTTTCTCTTAAAGAAGGATATATTATAGTAGCTCTTTGCTGGGTAGTGCTTTCCATATTCGGAGCCATTCCCCTTATGCTCAGCGGCGATATTCCCAATTATGTGGATGCTTTGTTTGAAACGGTTTCGGGATTTACCACTACCGGAGCAAGTATTCTTTCGGATGTTACTATGCTCAGCAGATCCGGAATGTTCTGGAGAAGCTTTATGCACTGGATCGGAGGTATGGGAATCTTCATGTTCATGATGGCGGTTCTCCCCATGCTGGGAACTTCCGATATGAACCTGATGAGAGCGGAGTCTACCGGACCTTCCGTAGAGAGGATTGTTCCTCATGTGCGTGATACCGCAAGGCTTATGTACAGCATGTATTTCGGCATCACCATAGCTGAAATGGTCGCACTCCTTATCTCCGGAATGGATCTTTATTCTTCTGCACTCCTTACCTTCGGAACCGTCGGAACCGGCGGCTTCGGACTGGTTAACGAATCCTGCGGAACATACACGGCAGCTCAGCAGATGATAATTGCCGTGTTTATGGCAGCCAGCGGAATTAACTATACCTTTTATTTCTTTATAATATCCCGCAAGATCAAGGAAGCCTTCCATATCGAGGAAGTCAAATATTATCTCGCAATAGTATTTACTTCAACGGTTATCATTGCGATAAATATAAGTCATATATATCAGAGTACCGGTGAATCACTTCGCCATGCATTCTTCCAGGTTGCTTCCATCATGACAACTACCGGATATTCAACGGCGGATTTCGATATGTGGCCGGAACTGTCCAGAACGATACTGCTCATCCTTATGATGATAGGCGGCTGTTCCGGATCTACCGCAGGCGGTGTCAAGGTATACAGAATTGTTCTGCTCATGAAGCAGTTTGCCAAGGAGCTTTCTGTTTTAAGACACCCCAGGGAAGTTAAGCTTCTGAGAATGGACGGCAATACCGTTAAGGAATCGGTTATCCGTTCCACTAACGTATTTATCTCGATCTATTTTGTGATATTTTTCATATCGCTTTTATTTGTCAGTATTGAGAATTATGATTTCACAACGGGATTTACCGCAGTTGCTGCGACCATTAACAATATCGGTCCCGGACTT